>VFQO010000063.1_pt1 | contig 139185 bp, 123 predicted proteins | sample 3512331 | NCBI WGS metagenome assembly VFQO01 (sample SAMN10412371, study PRJNA504923) | tailings metagenome | isolation source: Replicate 3 from Balatoc abandoned mine | place: Philippines: Itogon, Benguet | collected 2017-08-28 | reverse complement strand
TCGACGGCGCCGCGTTCGCCGAGCTCATGGGCCGCAACGGCATCGCCCGCGACACCACGATCATCCTCTACGGCGACCGCTCGAACTGGTGGGCGGCCTACGCGCTGTGGGTCTTCACGCTCTTCGGCCATGACGACGTGCGCCTGCTCGATGGCGGCCGTGACCGCTGGGTCGCGGAGGGCCGGGCGATGACGACCGAGCGGCCTGCGCGCGAGCGCGTCGACTACCCGGTCGTCGAGCGCGACGATGCGAGCATCCGAGCCTTCAAGGAGGACGTGCTGGCGCACCTCGGCAAGCCGCTCATCGACGTGCGCTCACCGGAGGAGTACAGCGGTGAGCGCACCCACATGCCGGCCTATCCCGAGGAGGGCGCCCTGCGCGGCGGGCACATCCCGACCGCGCGCAGCGTGCCGTGGGCTCGCGCCGCCAACGAGGACGGCACCTTCCGCACCGCCGACGAGCTCGCCGCGATCTACCGCGACGAGGCCGGCATCGGCGACGCCGACGAGGTCGTCGCCTACTGCCGCATCGGCGAGCGGTCGAGTCACACCTGGTTCGTGCTGCGCCACCTGCTGGGCGTGCCGAACGTGCGCAACTACGACGGCTCGTGGACGGAGTGGGGCAGTGCCGTGCGCGTGCCGATCGTCACGGGCGCCGAGCCCGGCACCGCTCCCGGAACGGGAGCCCGATGACCGAGCCGGCCCTGCCCGCCGCACTGGCCGAGATCCGCGACGAGTTCCTCGAGCTCGGCGAGTCGGACAGGCTGCAGCTGCTGCTGGAGTTCTCGAACGAGCTGCCCGAGCTGCCCGAGCGCTACCGCGACCACCCCGAGCTGCTCGAGCGCGTCGAGGAGTGCCAGTCGCCCGTGTTCATCGTCGTCGAGGTCGAGAGCGGCGTCGTGCGGGTGCACGCCACCGCCCCGCCCGAGGCACCCACGACGCGCGGCTTCGCCTCGATCCTCGCCCAGGGGCTCAGCGGCCTCGGCATCGACGAGGTGCTCGCGACGCCCGGCGATGTGGCGTTCGAGCTCGGCCTCACCCGCGTCGTGAGCCCGCTGCGGCTGAGCGGCATGACCGGCATGCTGGGGCGCATCAAGCGACAGGTGCGCGAGGCCGCGGCGTGATCCTGCGGCGCGTGACGCCCGGGCCCGCTGACGAGCTCGACACCGAGCACGACGGCGCCCGCGCGAGGCTGCTCGACTGGTACGCGCCGGGCGAGGGCGAGAGCATCCGCCTCAATCTGGTGACGACGCTGGATGGCCGCATCACCGGCGACGACGGCACCTCGGAGTCGCTGACGGCCGGCGCCGACCGCATGATCCTCGGCGTGATCCGCGAGCACGCGGACGTCGTGCTCGTCGGTGCCGAGAGCGTTCGCGCCGAGGGGTACCGGCTACCGAAGCGGGCGCAGCTCGCCGTGGTCTCGGGCTCCGGCGACCTGACCGGCCACGGCCTCGAGCCGCGCGAGGGCGCGGCCCCCGTGCTCGTGCTCGCGCCGATGGCGGCAGCGGATGCCGTGTCGCGCTCCCTCGGCGCCGTGCCGCATGAGCACGTGGCGGTCTCCGATCGCGGCGGATCCCTCGCCGCCCCCGACCTGCTCGCGGCGCTCCGCGCGCGCGACGTGGCCCGTGTGGTGTGCGAGGGCGGGCCCTCGCTGGCCGCGCTGCTGCTCGCCGCGGGGCTCGTGGACGAGCTCTGCCTCACCACGGTGCCGCGGCTCGGCGGCTCGGGGCTGCGACTGCTGCCGGATGCCGGCCCCGCGCTCAGTCGGTGGGCGCCGCGGCAGCTGCTGACCGACGACGAGGGCGTGCTGTACGCGCGGTGGGCTCGTCGAGCTGACGCAGCCACCGGGAGATGACGCCCTCCCACCGCTCGGAGTCGAGATTCCACAGTCGGGTGTGCCCGGCGAGGGCGAAGCGCTCGAGCGTGACGAGGTCGGGTCGGGCAGCGGCGAGAGCGAGCGAGGCGTCGATCGGCACGTAGCCGTCGTCATCGCTGTGCAGGATGAGCGCCGGCACCCGCAGTTCGTCGGCGCGCGCGACGAGGTCGAGGCTCGCCAGGTCGATGGCGTCCTCGCGGCCGAGCAAGGGGGCCGCAGCGGGCGCCCCGAGGAGGGCGAGCGCGGCCTCCCCGACGGGGCGCGGCACGTGCGCGAGGCCGGCGTGGAACCGCAGCACGGTCACCCAGTCGATGACGGGCGACTCGAGCACGACGCCCACCACGCGGGAGGCGAGCGGCGATCGCACGAGGAACTGCAGCGTGATCGCCCCGCCCATCGACCACCCCATCACGACGATGCGGCGCGCGCCCTCCTCGTGCGCTCGCGCGACGGCGGCCTCGAGGTCGCGCCACTCGGCGGCGCCGAGCGCGTACCGGCCGTCCGCGCTCGGCGGGGCATCCCCGTCGTTGCGATAGCTCATGAGCAGGCTCGCCCACCCGAGCTCGCGGGCGAGCGGCACCGCGCGCAGCCCCTCGGCGCGCGTGGCGCCGCGGCCGTGCACGTGGATGATCCAGTCCTCCCCGCGGCCGCTGCCGTCGTTCCCGCCCGGCACGAACCACGCGGGCGCGTCGCCGACGGGGGTGCGGATGCTGAGCTCGCGCTCAACCGCGCCCACGTCGCGCGGCCCGGCGTAGAACGCGCCGCCGATGCGCGCGGTGCCCGCTCGCCTCAGGTCGCCGTGCTGCACCGACTCCACGACGCGCGTCACCGAACGCTCGTCCTCCCGCAGGATGCGCCCGAGGCGGGCGTGCCCGCGGTCGCCGTCGAACCACAGCCCGTAGCGGCCGGGCAGCACGGTGTCGGCCGTGCGCGACAACGTGACCGCGCCGCGCTCGACGCCGTGCACCACGATGTCCTCTCGCCGTTCGCGCACGGGCGTGACGACGCGACGCGCCATGGTGACCGCCGTCGCGATCGAGGCGGCGACCGCGACGATCACGGCCGTGCCGACGAGGGCAGCGGCGAGCATCGCGGTGCCGCGCACCGGGGCGAGGGCGCGCCTCCCCCGCCGCGACGAGGCGGATGCTCCCCCCAGGTCGGCGAGTCTCACTCGTGCACCGTAGCAACTGCTCGTAGGGTGCACTCGTGCCCGCCTCGCCCGCTCCGACGCCGCAGCAGGTCTTCGACGCCCTCATCACCACGGTCGACGCCGCGGTGCTGCGACCTGAGCTGGAGGTGCGCGCCATCCCGGCGCCGAGCGGGCTCGCCCCCTTCTCGCACGCGCTCGCCGCTGATGTGAACCCCGCGCGCCACGCCGATGACTCCGACCTCGGCACCGGGCGCCTCATCGTGCTCTTCGACCCCTCGGCACCGGAGGGCTGGAACGGCTCGGTGCGCATCGTCTGCTTCGCGCAGGCTCCCCTCGAGGTCGACATCGGGCTGGATCCCTTCGTCGCCGACGTGACGTGGGCGTGGCTCGTCGACGCCCTCGAGACCCGCGGCGCCCGGTACACGGCGGCGAGCGGCACCGCGACGAAGGTGCTCTCGACCGGCTACGGCGAGCTCGCGGCGCAGGGCAGCGGCGCGCAGCTGGAGCTCCGCGCCTCCTGGACCCCGCTCGACGACGACCTCTCGGCGCACATCGAGGGCTGGTCGGAGCTGCTGTGCATGATCGCCGGCTACCCGCCGACGCCCGAGGGCGTCGCCGTGCTGCCGACCCGCCGGAGCCCGCGTGGCTGACCTGACAGCGCACCCCGGTGAGGAGGCCGAGCCCCTGCCCACCGCGGTGCCCGCCACGACGCCGACGGTCATCGACGATCGTGAGCAGTACGCGCGCGCCGTCGCCGCGCTCGCCGCGGGCGAGGGCCCCGTCGCGGTCGACGCCGAGCGCGCGAGCGGGTTCCGCTACTCCCAGCGCGCCTACCTGATCCAGGTCTTCCGGCGCGGGGCCGGCACCTTCCTGTTCGATCCGCCCGCTCTCGGCGACTTCAGCGAGCTGCAGGCCGCCATCGGCAGCGAGGAGTGGGTGCTGCACGCCGCGAGCCAAGATCTGGCCTGCCTGCGCGAGGTCGGCCTCGACCCCGTCACGATCTTCGACACCGAGCTCGGCGCCCGACTGGCAGGGCTCCCCCGCGTCGGCCTCGGCGCGGTCGTCGAAGCCACCCTCGGCCTGCACCTGGCGAAGGAGCACTCGGCCGCCGACTGGTCGACACGCCCGCTGCCCGCGGCCTGGCTCACCTACGCGGCACTCGACGTCGAGCTGCTGGTCGACGTGCGCGACGCGATCGCCGCCCTGCTGGAGCAGTCCGGCAAGCTCGAGCTGGCTCGGCAGGAGTTCGCCGCGGTGCTCGCGCGCGAGACCCCCGAACCGCGCCTCGACCCCTGGCGCCGACTCTCCGGGCTGCACGCCGTGCGCGGCCAGCGCGCGCTCGCGGTCGCCCGTGAGCTCTGGCTCGCGCGCGACGCCTACGCCCGCGAGGTCGACAGCGCGCCCGGGCGACTGCTGCCCGACTCGTCGATTGTCGTCGCGGCGCGCGCCATGCCCGCGAGCAAGCGTGAGCTGGCGGGCCTGCAGGGCTTCCACGGTCGGGCGAGCCGTTCGCAGATCGACCGCTGGTGGGCGGCGATCGAGGCGGGGCGCACGACGGAGGAGCTGCCGGTGCTGCGATCGTCGGAGGAGAGCATCCCCCCGCCGCGCTCGTGGGGCGACCGCAACCCCGAGGCCGACCGCCGCCTGCGCGCCGCGAAGCCGGCCGTGCAGTCGGTGGCCGACGAGCTCGGCATCCCGCTGGCGAACGTGCTCACGCCCGACCATCTGCGCCGACTGGCGTGGCACCCACCGGCCGAGAGCACCCCCGAGGCGATCGCGGATGCTCTCCGCGCGCTCGGCGCCCGCCCCTGGCAGATTGACGCAACAGCACAGACGATCGCCCTCGCCTTTGTCGAGGCGAGCCAAGCCCCCGCCGAAGGCGGCGAGAGCGCTTCGTAGGAAGGCGCAGTGCATCCGGGCCGCGTGGCGGGCCGCTCCTAGGTTGGAAGGGTTGACCACCGACAAGGGAGGCACTGTGGCCGATCGAGCCGATGTCGTCTTCGTCGACGGAGTACGCACTCCGTTCGGGCGAGCAGGCGAAAAAGGGATGTACTGGGGCACTCGGGCCGACGATCTCATCGTCAAGGCGATGATCGGGCTCCTCGAGCGCAACCCGAACCTGCCGAAGGAGCGCGTCGATGACGTCGCGATCGCGGCGACGACGCAGGAGGGCGATCAGGGGCTCACCCTCGGCCGCACCGCGGCGATCCTCGCCGGGCTTCCGATGTCGGTGCCCGGCTACGCGATCGACCGGATGTGCGCCGGTGCGATGACGGCCGTCGCGACGACCGCGGGCGGCATCGCCTTCGGCGCCTACGACGTCGCGATCGCCGGCGGCGTCGAGCACATGGGCCGTCACCCGATGGGCGGCAACGCCGACCCGAACCCGCGCTTCCTCGCCGAGAAGCTCGTCAGCGGCGACGCCCTCAACATGGGCATGACCGCCGAGCGCCTGCACGACCGCTTCCCCGCGCTCACCAAGGAGCGCGCCGACCGCTTCGGCATGCGCAGCCAGCAGAAGGTCGCCGCGGCCTACGCCGCCGGGCACATCCAGCCCGACCTCGTGCCGGTGGCGCTGCGCAGTGAGCAGGGATACGGCCTCGCCACCATGGACGAGGGCATGCGCCCCGAGACCACGATGGAGGGTCTCGCGGGCCTCAAGACCCCGTTCCGGCCGCACGGTCGGGTCACGGCGGGCAACGCTTCGCCGCTCACCGACGGCGCCACCGTGAGCCTGCTCGCGAGCGCCGACGCCGCGAAGGAGCTCGGCCTGGGCGTGAAGATGCGCCTGGTGAGCTTCGCGTTCGCCGGGGTCGAGCCCGAGGTCATGGGCATCGGGCCCATCCCCTCGACCGAGAAGGCGCTGAAGAAGGCCGGCCTGTCGATCGACGACATCGGGCTGTTCGAGCTCAACGAGGCCTTCGCGGTGCAGGTGCTGAGCCTGCTCGACCACTTCGGCATCGACGACGACGACCCCCGCGTGAACCCGTGGGGCGGTGCGATCGCCATCGGCCACCCGCTCGCCAGCTCCGGCGTGCGCCTCATGATCCAGCTCGCTCGGCAGTTCGAGCAGCACCCCGAGGTGCAGTACGGCCTCACGGCGATGTGCGTGGGCCTCGGCCAGGGCGGGTCGATGATCTGGGAGAACCCGCACTACCGCGGCGGACGGAAGGGCAAGTAGATGACGAGCGCCATCGCGCAGTACTCGGTCGAGCAGTTCGAGCCGCTGCTCGCCCTCAGTGAGGACGAGGTCGTCACGCACTCCTACGTGCGCGACGTCGCCCTCCCGAGCGGCGGCACGCTCGCCCTCGTGACGATCGACAACGGTCGCGACCACACCCGCCCGAGCACGCTCGGCCCGAAGGGACTGCTGGAGTTCGCCGCGGTCATGGACGAGCAGGCCGCTCGCGCGCAGCGCGGCGAGATCGCGGCCGTGGCCGTGACGGGCAAGCCGTTCATCCTCGCCGCCGGGGCCGACCTGTCGAAGGTCGAGAGCATCCCCGACCGCGCGAGCGGCAAGCTCATGGCGCAGCTCGGGCACTACGCGCTCGGCAAGCTCGGTGAGCTGGGCGTGCCGTCGTTCGTCTTCATCAACGGCCTCGCCCTCGGTGGCGGCGTCGAGGTGGCCCTCAACGCCGACTACCGCACGATCGACCGCAATGCTGCCGCCATCGCGCTGCCCGAGGTCTTCCTCGGCATCATCCCCGGCTGGGGCGGCGCATGGCTGCTGCCGAACCTCATCGGCATCGAGAACGCCCTCAAGGTCGTCGTCGAGAACCCGCTCAAGAACAACCGCACGCTCACGGCGACGCAGGCGTTCGAGCTCGGCATGGCCGACGCGATCTTCGACTCGGCGACCTTCCTCGAGAGCTCGATCCGCTGGGCCGACGACGTCATCGCGGGGCGCACCAAGGTCAAGCGGCCGAACCAGCCCGGCAAGATCGAGCGGGCCGTGAAGTGGGATGCGGCGATCGGCATCGCGCGGAGCATGCTCGAGAAGCGCATCGGCACGATCGCGCGCTCGCCCTACGTCGCGCTCGACCTGCTCAAGGCGGCCAAGAGCAGCGACAAGGCGACGGGCTTCGCCGCCGAGGACGAGGCGCTCGCCGACCTCATCTCGGGCGACCAGTTCCGGGCCTCGATCTACGCCTTCAACCTCGTGCAGAAGCGGGCGAAGAAGCCGGCCGGCGCGCCCGACAAGAGCCTCGCGAAGCGCGTCACCCGCATCGGTGTGCTCGGTGCGGGGCTCATGGCGAGCCAGTTCGCGCTGCTGTTCGTGCGCCGCCTGCAGGTTCCGGTGATCATCACCGACCTCGATCAGGAGCGCGTGGACAAGGGCATCGCGTACATCCACGGCGAGATCTCCGCGCTCGAGCAGAAGGGCCGCCTGCACGCCGACGACGCCAACCGGCTGCGCGCCCTCGTCACGGGCACGACCGACAAGGCCGACTTCGCCGGCTGCGACTGGGTCATCGAGGCGGTCTTCGAGGAGCTGTCGATCAAGCAGCAGGTGTTCGCCGAGATCGAGCAGCACGTCTCGCCCGAGGCCGTGCTCGCGACGAACACCTCCTCGCTGTCGGTCGAGCAGATCGGCGCGAAGCTGCAGCACCCCGAGCGCGTGGTCGGCTTCCACTTCTTCAACCCGGTCGCGGTGATGCCGCTCATCGAGGTGGTGCGCACGCCGACGACCGACGAGGCGACCCTCGCGACGGCGATGGTCACGGCGGCGGGGCTCAAGAAGAACGCCGTGATCACGGCTGACTCCCCCGGGTTCGTGGTCAACCGCATCCTGGCGAAGCTGCTCGGCGAGGCGATGCACGCCGTCGAGACGGGGACGCCGTTCGAGGACGTCGTCGAGGCGCAGCGCCACTTCGGTCTGCCGATGGACCCGTTCGTGCTGCTCGACCTCGTGGGCCTCAAGGTGGGGGCCCACGTGCTCGACACGCACCACGCGGCGTTCCCGGAGCGGTTCTTCCCCTCCCCCGCGCTGCACGAGCTCGCCGAGGCCGGCGTGCTGCTGGAGAAGGACGCCAAGGGCAATCCGAAGGGCATCGACAAGAAGGCGGTCGCAATCGTCGCGAAGCACCGCCCTGCGGGCTCGCAGCCGAGCACGGTCGCCGAGCTGACCCGGCGCCTGGAGGACGGCCTCGCCGACGAGATCCACCGCATGCTGCAGGAGGGCGTCGTCAGCGCCCCGGAGGACATCGACCTGTGCATGATCCTCGGTGCCGGCTGGCCGTTCCAGATGGGCGGCGTGACGCCGTTCCTCGATCGGGTGGGGGCGTCGGAGCGCGTCTTCGGTGACACCTTCCACCATCCGCCCATCCGCGGCTCGCACTAGCGCGCTCGGCCACGGCCCCGGCATCCGCGTGGATGTCCGGGGCCGTCGTCGTCCGCGTCGCCTCCTCGACGTCGCGGTGTCGGTGCTGGCTCCTACCCTGTCGGGATGAGCAGCATGCAGTACTACGTCGCCCAGAGCCTCGACGGCTACATCGCCGATGACCGCGACGGTCTCGACTGGCTCCTCTCCTTCGGGTTCGAGGCGTTCCAGGCCTCCTACGACCGCTTCCTCGCAGGCGTCGGCGCGATCGTCATGGGTGCCGCGACCCTGCGTTTCCTGATCGCCTCGGGCGAGCCCTGGCCGTACCCGAGTCTCCCCACATGGGTACTGACGCACCGCCCGCTCCCCGTCATCGAGGGCGCCGACCTCCGGCCGGTCGCGGACGATCCGGCGCGCGTCGCGGCCGAGGCTCGCGCCGCGGCGGGCGACCGAGCGGTGTGGGTTGTCGGCGGCGGCGCGACGGCCGCGCAGTTCGCCGATCTCGGCGAGCTCGACGAGCTGCTCGTCACGGTCATGCCCGTCACCCTGGGGCGCGGCGCGAGGCTGCTGCCGACGACGGGCGGGCCGCTCGCGTGGCGCCTCGAGGGTTCGACCGTCGTCGAGAACGGCGCTGTCGAGCTGCGCTACTCGCGCGCCACCGACTAGTCCCGCTCGCCGCGCAGCTCTCCCGACGAGGCGCTGTCGCTCGCGCGCTCGAGCACGGCGTCCTCGGGCAGGGGCCGCGCGACCGGGATGCGCGTGCCGAGCACCTGCGCGACGAGGTCGCGGGCGATCGCCTGCGGCGTGAGCCCGACCGCCTCGAGGATCTCGTCGCGGCTGGCGTGGTCGAGGAACTCGTCGGGCAGCCCGAGCTCGTCGACGGCCGTGTCGACGCCCGCCGCGCGCAGCTCCTGCCGGATGCGCGTGCCGATGCCGCCGACGCGGATGCCGTCCTCGATCGACACCACGATGCGGTGCTCGCGCGCGAGGTCGATGATGCTGCCGGCCACCGGCACGACCCAGCGGGGGTCGATGACGGTCGCGCCGATCCCCTGCGCCGCCAGCCGCTCGGCCACCTCGAGACCGATCTTCGCCATCGGCCCGACGGTGACGATGAGCACGTCCTTGTGCGGTGCCTCCCGCAGCACGTCGACGCCGTCGTCGGTGCGCCGCACGGCGTCGAACTCGGTGCCGACCGGCCCCTTCGAAAAGCGCAGCACGGTGGGGGCGTCCTGCACGGCGACCGCCTCCGCGAGCTCCTCCCGCAGGCGGGTCGCATCGCGCGGCGCAGCCAGCCGGATGTTCGGCACGACCTGCAGGATCGCGAGATCCCAGATGCCGTGGTGGCTCGGACCGTCGGGACCGGTCACGCCCGCGCGGTCGAGCACGAAGGTCACTCCGGCCTTGTGCAGCGCGACGTCCATGAGCACCTGGTCGAAGGCCCGGTTGATGAAGGTCGCGTAGACCGCGACGACCGGGTGCAGGCCGCCGAAGGCGAGACCCGCGGCCGAGGCGACGGCGTGCTGCTCGGCGATGCCGACGTCGAGCACGCGACCGGGGTGCTTCTCCGCCAGCTTGTGCAGCCCCGTCGGCCGCAGCATGGCGGCCGTGATGCCCACGATGCGCTCGTCCCGATCGGCGAGCGTCACGAGCTCCTCGGCGAACACGCTCGTCCACGAGGGCCGCGTGGCGACCTCCATCGACTCGCCCGTCTCGGGGTCGATCTGCCCGACGGCGTGGAACTGGTCGGCGACATCCGCCAGGGCGGGCTCGTAGCCCTTGCCCTTCTGCGTGATCGCGTGCACGATGACCGGTGCGCCGTACTCCTTCGCCTGCCGCAGCGCGCGCTCCATCGCCCGGATGTCGTGGCCGTCGACCGGCCCGACGTACTTGATGTCGAGGTTCGAGTAGAGCGCCTCGTTATTGGTGAAGCGCGAGAGGAAGCCGTGCAGCCCACCGCGCACGCCGCGGTAGAAGGCGCGACCGGGGGCGCCGAAGTGCGCGAAGAAGCTCTCGCTCGAGCGGCGGAAGCGTCGGTAGCCGCGGCGCGTGCGCACGTCGGAGAGGAAGCGCGCCATGCCGCCGATCGTCGGGGCGTAGGAGCGCCCGTTGTCGTTGACGACGATCACGAGGTTGCGCGAGTTGTCGTCGCTGATGTTGTTGAGCGCCTCCCAGGTCATGCCGCCGGTGAGCGCTCCATCGCCGACGACGGCGACGACGTGACGGTCGCTCTGGCCGGTCATCTCGAAGGCGCGCGAGATGCCGTCGGCCCAGCTCAGCGAGCTCGACGCGTGCGAGCTCTCGACGATGTCGTGCTCCGACTCCGAGCGCTGCGGGTACCCGGCGAGCCCGCCCTTCTGGCGCAGGCGCGAGAAGTCCTGGCGGCCCGTGAGCAGCTTGTGCACGTACGACTGGTGACCCGTGTCCCAGACGACGGCGTCTCGAGGCGAGTCGAAGACCCGGTGGATGGCGATCGTGGTCTCGACCACGCCGAGGTTCGGCCCAAGGTGGCCCCCCGACTTGGACACCTCGGCGACGAGGAACCGGCGGATCTCGTCGGCGAGCTCGACGAGCTCGGACTCGCTCAGTCGATCGAGATCGCGCGGGCCGTGGATCGTCTCGAGCAGTGCCATCCCAGCACTCTACGCGAGCGGCACCCGGTGCGGCCTGGTGCCGTGCCGCCCGCTGACTGAGCGTTCGCCGAACCTTGTTCGAACGTCAGCCAACCGCCAGCAAGGCCCGTGGCGGACGCGAAACGGGCCCGGCTCCCCGAGGGGAGACCGGGCCCGAGACGGCCTGCGCGATGCCTAGACGAGGCTGCGCAGCACGTACTGCAGGATGCCGCCGTTGCGGTAGTAGTCGGCCTCACCGGGGGTGTCGATGCGTACCACAGCGTCGAACTCGACCGTCTGCTTGCCGGCGGGCGAGTGCTCGCTGGGCTCAGCGGTCACGCGCACCGTCTTCGGCGTGCGACCCTCGTTGAGCTCGGTGATGCCCGAGATCGTCACGACCTCGGTGCCATCCAGCCCCAGGCTCTCGGCCGACTGCCCGGCCGGGAACTGCAGCGGCACGACGCCCATGCCGATGAGGTTCGAGCGGTGGATGCGCTCGAAGCTCTCCGCGATCACCGCGCGCACTCCCAGCAGGCTCGTGCCCTTGGCCGCCCAGTCGCGGCTCGAGCCCGAGCCGTACTCCTTGCCGGCGAAGATCACGAGCGGGATGCCCGCCTCCTGGTAGCGCTGGCTCGCGTCGTAGATGAACGACTGCGGGCCCTCGGCCTGCGTGAAGTCGCGCGTGAAGCCGCCCTCGACGCCGTCGAGCAGCTGGTTCTTCAGGCGGATGTTCGCGAAAGTGCCGCGGATCATCACCTCGTGGTTGCCGCGACGCGAGCCGTAGGAGTTGAAGTCCTTCCGGTCGACGCCGTGCTTGGTGAGGTACTGGCCCGCGGGCGAGTCCGCCTTGATCGAGCCGGCCGGGCTGATGTGGTCGGTCGTGACCGAGTCGCCGAGCTTCGCGAGCACGCGAGCACCCGCGATGTCGGTGACTGGCGAGGTCTCGAGGGTCATGCCGTCGAAGTACGGGGGCTTCCGCACGTAGGTCGACGTGGCGTCCCACTCGAACGTCGCCCCGGCGGGCGTGGGCAGCGAGCGCCAGCGCTCGTCGCCCTCGAAGACCGAGGAGTACTGAGCGTCGAACATGCCGGTGTCGATCGACGAGTCGATCGTGGCCTGCACCTCCGCCGCGTCGGGCCAGATGTCGCGGAGGAAGACCTCGTTGCCCTCGCTGTCGGTGCCCAGGGCATCCTTCTCGAAATCGAAGTTCATCGAGCCGGCCAGGGCGTACGCGATCACGAGCGGCGGGCTCGCGAGGTAGTTCATCTTCACGTCGGGGTTGATGCGGCCCTCGAAGTTGCGGTTGCCCGAGAGCACGGCGGTCACGGCGAGGTCGTTCTGGGCGATCGCGGCCGAGATCTCGTCCGCGAGCGGGCCCGAGTTGCCGATGCAGGTCGTGCAGCCGTAGCCGACGGTGTAGAAGCCGAGCGCCTCGAGGTCATCGGTGAGGCCGGCCTTTTCGTAGTAGTCGGTGACGACCTTCGAGCCGGGCGCGAGCGTGGTCTTGACCCAGGGCTTGGCCTTCAGCCCCTTCTTCACGGCGTTCCGCGCGAGCAGGCCGGCGGCGAGCATGACCGAGGGGTTGGAGGTGTTCGTGCAGGAGGTGATCGCCGCGATCGTGACCGCGCCGTGGTCGATCGTGAACTCGGTGCCGTCGACCGTGACGTCGATCGGCGCGGAGGCCGTCGACGGCGCGTGCGAGCGGTGGCGGTGCGAGAGGGCGTGTGCCGACTCCTCGTCCTGCGGGGTGAGGCCGACCGGGTCGGAGGCGGGGAAGGTGGCCTCGACGGCGGCGTCGACCTTGGAGTGGTCGTGGCTCGTGTAGTCGACCAGGGCCTGCTCGAAGGCGCTCTTGGCCGAGGTGAGCTCGATGCGGTCCTGCGGGCGACGGGGGCCGGCGATCGAGGGGACGACGGTGGAGAGGTCGAGCTCCATGTACTCGCTGAAGACCGGCTCGACGCTCGGGTCGTGCCAGAGGCTCTGCAGCTTCGAGTAGGCCTCGACGAGCGCGACCTGCTGCTCGCTGCGGCCGGTGAGGCGCAGGTAGTCGAGCGTCACGTCGTCGATGGGGAACATCGCGGCGGTCGAGCCGAACTCCGGGCTCATGTTGCCGATCGTCGCGCGGTTGGCGAGCGGCACGGAGGCGACGCCCTCGCCGTAGAACTCGACGAACTTGCCCACGACGCCGTGCTTGCGCAGCATGTCGGTGATCGTCAGCACGACGTCGGTCGCGGTGACGCCGGTCGGGATCGAGCCGGAGAGCTTGAAGCCCACGACCTTCGGGATGAGCATCGACACGGGCTGGCCGAGCATCGCGGCCTCGGCCTCGATGCCGCCGACGCCCCAGCCGAGCACGCCGAGGCCGTTGACCATCGTCGTGTGCGAATCGGTGCCGACGCAGGTGTCGGGGTAGGCGCGCAGCACGCCGTCGACCGTGCGGGTGTAGGTGACCTTGGCGAGGTGCTCGATGTTGACCTGGTGCACGATGCCGGTGCCGGGCGGCACGACCTTGAAGTCGTCGAAGGCGGTCTGGCCCCAGCGCAGGAACTGGTAGCGCTCGCCGTTGCGCTCGTACTCGATCTCGACGTTGCGCTCGAGGGCGTCGGGCGAGCCGAAGAGGTCGGCGATCACCGAGTGGTCGATCACGAGCTCGGCCGGAGCGAGCGGGTTGATCTTGTTCGGGTCGCCGCCGAGGGCCGCCACGGCCTCGCGCATGGTCGCGAGGTCGACGATGCAGGGCACGCCCGTGAAGTCCTGCATGACCACGCGGGCGGGCGTGAACTGGATCTCGGTGTCGGGTTCGGCCTCGGGCTGCCATGCGCCGAGCGCGCGGATCTGATCGGCCGTGACGTTGGCGCCGTCCTCCGTGCGGAGCAGGTTCTCCAGCAGCACCTTGAGGCTGAACGGCAGCTTCTCGTAGCCGGCAACCTTGTCGATGCGGAAGACCTGGTACTGCTCGTCACCGACCGTCAGGGTGTCGATGGCATCGAAACTGTTCACTGCGGACACTTCGCCGTCTCCTCTGCAACTCGCCGGGCGCATCCCCCGCTTCACGCGTCGGTCAGCCTACTCGGCCGCGGTGATCGCGGCTCGGGCCGACCGGGCTCGACGACCGGGCGGGAAGCCGCCGATTTATCTTGACGTCGAGATACTTCATGCTAGCACCGCGGGCCGCGGTGCGGTCGCGTCAGCCGGCGCGTCGCGCGTACACGGCGCGCACCATGAGCCAGGTCACCCAGAGCACGGCCGCGTAGAGCGGCACGCCCATGACGAGCTTCGTCGCCGCGAGGGCCGCCGCCTGCTCCGCGAGGTAGAGCGGCACCTGCACGCCGAGGCGCAGCGCGAACATGCCGACCCAGAGCCAGGTCGTGACGGTGAGCACCGTGCGCTTCGCGGGATCGGCGCGCCACTCCCGGTCGCCGGTCAGCAGGCCCGCGATGACGCCGACGAGCGGGCGCCGCACGAGCAGGCTCACCAGCAGCGCCACGAGCCACATCGCGTTGATCACGAAGCCGAGCAGGAAGTTCTCCTCCGCACGACCGGTCGCGAGGGCGAGCCCCGCGGAGAGCGCGATGCCGACCAGGCCCACCACGGCCGGCATCACCGGAGAACGCGTCACGGCACGGACCACGACGAACAGCACCGCGACACCCGCGGGCACGAGCACGGAGGGAGCGACCTCCTGCGTGACCGTGAAGACGATGAGGAAGAGGAACCCGGGCAGGAGCGACTCGATGAGGCCGCGAACACCGCCCACCGCGGCCCACAGCGCGTGGGCGGTGGGCCGCTCCCCCGGCTGGACGAGACCGAAGCCCGAACGACGCGCGGCCTCGGCGAGGGAGGCGCGCAGCTGCTCGCGGTCGTCCGTGGGCGGCGTCTCGGCCGGGCCGCGCTCGGTCATACCGCGGTGCTGGGCGGCACGGCGGCGGGGCCACCCGGGGCGGCGCCGGCCGGCACGTGCAGCGGGATGAGGTCGCGCGGCGGCATCGGCGTCGAGCCGCGCACCACGACGATGCTGCGGAAGACCTCGTCGATCTGCTCGGCGGCTGCCGCGTCGACCGCCCCCTGCCCGGCGACGACGCCGCGCAGGAACCATCGAGGGCCGTCGACGCCGATGAAGCGCGCGATGCGGGTCGAGCCGCCGTCGCCGCCGACGACGGGGATGCGGGCGACGACCTCCGGCCCGAAGACGCCCTCGCGCTCGGTGGTCTCACCGCCCTGCTTCTGGATCTGCTCGACGATCTGCGCGCGCACCTCGTGCCACAGGCCGCTCGAGCGCGGGGCGGCGAAGGGCTGCACCTGCAGGGTCGAGCCCGCGTAGTCGATGCCGACCGCGATGACGCGCTTGGAGTCCTCCTCGACCTCGAGCCGCAGCTGCAGGTCGGGGCGAGGCACGATCTTCACGCCGCCGAGGTCGACGTACGGGCGGACGGCGTTCGCCTCGCTCTCGTCGAGCGGGCCGGCGGTCGCACGGTCGGCCGGCGCGGACTTCGCGTCGTCGGGCAGCTGCCCCTCGGTCGTGATCGGATCGCTCACGCGGTGACTCCTTCGGTGGTGGCGGTCGCTCCACGGTAGCCCGTCGAGCCGAAGCCCCCCTCGCCGCGGTGCGAGCCGGGCAGCGACTCGACCGGCACGAAACGGGCGCGGACAACGGGCTGGATGACGAGCTGCGCGATGCGATCGCCGGGAGCGACCTCGAACGCCCGCTCGCGGTCGGTGTTGAGAAGCGTCACGCGGATCTCTCCGCGGTAGCCGGCGTCCACGGTGCCCGGCGCGTTGACGATCGTGATGCCGTGGCGCGCGGCGAGACCGCTGCGCGGCATGACGAACGCGACAAAGCCGTCAGGAAGGGCGATGGCCGTGCCCGTGCCGATCGTCGCGCGCTCCCCGGGACCGAGCGTCACGGCCTCCGCGGCGACGAGGTCGGCGCCGGCGTCACCGGGGTGCGCGTAGACCGGCGGGTGCGCGCCGGTGATGAGCACGTCAGCGGTATCGGGCACGCGTCGAGGCTAGTGCATGGTCGAATGGAGCCATGCCGAGCTATCGCGAGCGCCTCTGGCCCGCCGCCTGGATGTACGTCGTCATCGCCCTCATCGTGCCGGCGACCCTGCTCGTCTTCGCGCCGATCAGCATCGAGGCCGGCATCGCGACCTCGATCGTGCTCGTCGCCGGCAGCGTGGCGGTGCTCCTGGTCACCGCCCCGACGATCGAGGTCGTCGAGGGCGAGCTGCGCGCAGGCCGAGCGCGCATCCCGCTCGAGCTCGTGGGCGCGGCGGTCGTCGCGCGCGGCGAGGAGGCGCGGCACGAGCGGGGGCCGGGGCTCGACGCACGCGCGCACCTGCTGCTGCGCGGCTGGGTCGACCCGGTCGCGCGCATCCCCGTCCTCGACGCCGACGATCCGACGCCGTACTGGCTGCTCTCGACGCGGCGCCCCGAGGAGCTGGCTGCCGCGATCGCGGCGGCGCGACCGGTGGCCGAGGCTCCTTAAGAGCGGAACCGCCGCATCCGGATGATCGGATGCGGCGGGAGCCGACGAGCGGAAGGCACGGTCTAGGCGGCGCACTCCCGGCAGACGGGGCCGAGCTTCTCCTCGTGATCGAGCTGCGAGCGGTGCTTCACGAGGAAGCAGCTGACACAGGTGAACTCGTCGGCCTGCGGCGGCAGCACGACGACGTCGAGGTCGAGGTCGGCGAGGTCCTGGCCGGCGAGCTCGAAGCCGGGGTTGTCAGCGTCATCGACGTCGACGACACCCGACATCTTGTCGGGAACGCGCTCCTGCAGAGCCTGGATCGAGTCTGTGTCCTCGTCCGTCTTGCGGGGGGCGTCGTAGTCGGTAGCCATGCTGCTCGTTTCGTCGGGAATGGTGCCTCGGGGCCGCGCTCGGCGGCGATAGTTTGCAGGACAAGCGCCATGAACGCAAACCACCCTGTTCGTGCCGATCGGCGGGTGCTGAGCCGTCAACTCGCGACCCGCCCGCGCTATTCCCGGGCGCCGGCGCATCCGCGTGGAACACTGTGGCCACCGGTTGCGAATCGAGAGGGCCAGGTCATGGACGAACTCACCGTCATCGGCGCCGAGAACGGCGCCCTGATCGTGGTCTCCGAGGACGGGCTCCGCTATCGCGTGCCCATCACGGAGGCCCTGCACACGGCGCTGCGCCAGAACCGCCCGGCGGCCCCGGTCGCGCACCGCGTGAGCCCCCGGGAGATCCAGGCGATGATCCGCGCCGGGCGCTCCGCGGCGGAGGTCGTCGCCGACACGGGCGAATCGCTGGAGTACGTGCAGCGCTTCGAGGGCCCAGTGATCGCCGAGCGCGAGTACGTCGTGACCGCGGCGCGCAGCGTGCCCGTGGCCGTCGCCGCCGACACCGGCAGCGGCGTCGCCTCGCACACCTTCGGCGGGGTCATCGACTCGCGCCTGAGCGAGCTCAGCGCGACCGACGTCGCCTGGGCGAGCTGGAAGACCGACCTGCACTGGATCGTCACGGTGTCGTTCCTCGACGCGGGGGTCGAGCGCGAGGCCCGGTGGACCTTCGACCCGAAGAAGTCGACGCTCATCCCCTCCAACCACGAGGCGCAGTCGCTCTCGCAGCAGGGCGAGGCGCCGCCGACGCTCATCCCCCGCCTGCGCGCCGTGCCACTCGACGCGAGCGAGGAGCGCACGCGGTTCGACAGCGGCGCCTTCCTGCTCGACGACCACGCCGCCGACGACGCCCCGGTGGGGCCGCTCTCGGCCGTCTCCGCGCCGTCGGCCAGCGTGCCGAGCGCCCCGCTCGCTCCCGCCGCGCTTCCTCATCACCGCATGGGCGTGCGCACGGCAGGTGACGACGCCGACACGGCCGACATCAGCCAGACCGCCGACCTGCTCGAAGCACTGCGACGTCGGCGCGGTGAGCGCGAGGCCGCTCCCCGTGACGACCTCGAGGCGGCGAGGGCCGCGCACCCCTCGACCGGCAGCATCCGCATCGTCGACATCCCCCTCGACCTCGGCACGGCCTCGGCTGACGAGCCCGAGGAGGCCCTCGACACGGCCGCTCCCGCTCCGCTCGGCGCGGCCAGCACCTCCGCCGCGAGCGACGGAGCCCCGGCCAAGGCGTCACGTCGCGGTCGCGCGGCGATGCCGAGCTGGGATGAGATCGTCTTCGGTGCGCGACCGGACGACGACCCGGCCTGACCGACACCGAGCGGTAGCCGCGTCAGCGCGCGGCGGCTCCCCATCGCGCGAGCGGGATGCGCGTCTCCTCCTGCGCGAACGACCCGTGCTGCCCGACCATCGCCAGCGAGCGCGGGGTCGCCGAGCGCTCGTCGTAGTAGGCGACGCGCGAGCGAGCGGCCACGAGCACGTCACCGATTCGCCGGAGCACGGCCGGTGCGACCTCGCCGAACCAGTCGGCGGCGATCGCCTCCTCGCGCGACACCACCCAGGCTCGCCGAGCCTCCGCTTCGCGCCAGCGGGCCAGCACCGAGTCGAGGTCGGCCTCCGGCTCGAGCACGAGCTGCAGGCAGCGCGGCTCGCCGGCGACGTGGCGCACGCCGTCCCACAACGGGCTCTCGGCCTCGATGACGAGACGGGCGTGCTCGGGCACGTCGAGCATCCCGTGATCGGCCGTGAGCAGCACCGCGGAGTCGTCGGGCACGCGACGGGCGAGCGGCTCGAGCGCCGCATCGAGCTCCTCGAGGCGCTCCAGCCACGCCGCCGACTCGCAGCCCTCGGCGTGCCCGGCCTGGTCGAGCTCGGGGATGTAGCAGTACACCAGGGTGGGCTCCGGCCTCCGCAGCAGTTCGACCGTGATGCGCACGCGCTCGGCGATCGAGCGCTCGGCGACGAAGCGCGCGCCGCGCAGCACCGCGTCGGTGAAGCCGGTGTCGCGATACCGCTCGGCGCCGACCACCACCGCGTCGATGGCGGATGCCGCGGCCGCCTCGAACACGGTCGCGTGCGGCTGCCACGCCTCCGGCCGCATCCCCGCATCCCAGCCCGTGAGCTGGTTCACGACCCGGTCCCCCTCCGGGTCGACCGCGCTGTAGCCCACGAGACCGTGCTGCCCGGGCGGCAGCCCCGTGGTGAGCGTCGCGAGCGCGGCGGCGGTCGTGGTCGGGAAGCCCGCGTCGATCGCTCCCCGCTTCGCCGCGATCGCGGCGAGGAGGCGGCGGGCGTGACCAGCGCGCGCACGCAGAGCGGACATCCCCAGGCCGTCGACGAGGATGACGGCGGCGCTGCGCACGGGCGGCAGGCCGAGCGGGTGCTGCTCGCCGCGGAGGGCCGCGAGCGAGCCGGTCAACACGTGCCCGAGTGACGGGGCGTCGCGTCGGGGCGCCGGTAGCATGGGCGCCATCCTATGACTCCCCCTCCTGCACCCCGATCGCCCCAGCCCGAGCTCGACAGCACCCCCGGCGAACGCATCGACGACGTCGATCTCGCCGACGAGATGCAGGGGTCGTTCCTGGAGTACGCGTACTCCGTCATCTACTCGCGCGCCCTGCCCGACGCTCGCGACGGCCTGAAGCCCGTGCAGCGCCGCATCCTCTACATGATGAGCGAGATGGGCCTGCGCCCCGATCGCGGCCACGTGAAGTCGGCGCGCGTCGTCGGCGAGGTCATGGGCAAGCTGCACCCGCACGGCGACGGCGCGATCTATGACGCGCTCGTGCGCCTCGCGCAGGACTTCACGCTCCGGGTGCCGCTCGTCGACGGCCACGGCAACTTCGGCTCGCTCGACGACGGCCCGGCCGCCTCCCGCTACACCGAGGCCCGCATGCGGGCCGCCGCGCTCGCGATGGTCGAGGATCTCGACGAGGACGTCGTCGACTTCATCCCGAACTACGACAACCAGCTGCAGCAGCCCTCGGTGCTGCCCGCGGCCTTCCCGAACCTGCTCGTGAACGGCGCGAGCGGCATCGCGGTCGGCATGGCCACCAACATGGCGCCGCACAACCTCATCGAGGTGGCGGGCGCCGCGCGGCACCTCATCGAGCACCCGACCGCGACCCTCGACGAGCTCATGGCCTATGTGCCCGGGCCCGACCTGCCGACCGGCGGCACGATCATCGGCCTCGACGGCATCAAGGAGGCCTACGCCACCGGGCGCGGCTCGTTCAAGACGCGCGCGAAGGTCTCGATCGAACCCATCACGGCACGCAAGACGGGCCTCGTCGTCACCGAGCTGCCCTACCTCGTCGGCCCCGAGAAAGTCATCGAGAAGATCAAGGACGGCGTGCAGTCGAAGAAGCTCGCCGGCATCAGCGACGTCACCGACCTCACCGACCGCAAGAACGGCCTGCGCCTCGTCATCGGCATCAAGACGGGGTTCAGCCCCGAGGCAGTGCTCGAGCAGCTCTACCGGTACACGCCCCTGGAGGACGGCTTCTCGATCAACGCCGTCGCGCTCGTCGAGGGCCGCCCGCAGACGCTCGGGCTCCGTGAGCTGCTGCAGGTCTACGTCGATCACCGCATCGAGGTCGTCACGCGCCGCAGCCGCTATCGGCTCGCCCGCCGGCAGGAGCGCCTGCACCTCGTCGAGGGCCTCCTCATCGCGATCCTCGACATCGACGAGGTCATCCAGGTCATCCGCTCCTCCGACGACGCCGATGCCGCGCGCACCCGCCTCATGGAGGTCTTCGACCTCAGCCAGCTGCAGAGCGAGTACATCCTCGAGCTGCGCCTACGCCGGCTGACGAAGTTCAGCAGACTCGAGCTCGAGACGGAGCGCGACCAGCTGCTCGCCGACATCGCGGCGCTCGAGGCCCTCCTGGCCGACCCCGCGCGCGTGCGCACGGTCGTCGCCGACGAGCTCGACGCCGTCGCCGAGCGCTTCGGCACGCCGCGCCGCACGCTGCTCACCGAGGCGAACCCCTCGATCGCGGCGCCTCGCGGGCGGGGTACCGCTGCCCCCGTGCTCGAGATCGCCGACACCGCCTGCCGCGTGCTGCTGTCGACGACCGGTCGCGCCGTGCGCGTCGACCTCTCGCCGGATGCCCCGCTCCTGCCCCCCGCGCGCCGCAGCAAGCACGACGCCGTGCTCTCGGCCGTCGACGGCACGACCCGCGGCGAGCTCGCGGCGATCACCTCTCGCGGCCGGTTCGTGCGGTTCACACCCGTCGGCCTGCCCGGCGTGCCGGCGAACTCGCTGCAGCTCGGCGCGGGCGCGAAGCTGCGCGACTACATCGGGCTCACCGACGCGAAGGAGCGCATCGTCGCGATCGTCGACCCCTCCTCCCCCGCACCGCTCGCCCTCGGCACGCGGGACGGCGTCGTCAAGCGCGTCGCGCCGGGCGGCTGGCCGGCGCGGCCCGACGGCGAGGTCATCGCGCTCAAGGCGGGCGACGAGGTGGTCGGTGCGGCGCCGGCGGAGGACGACCGCGAGCTCGTCTTCGTGACCTCCGACGCGCAGCTGCTGCACTTCGGCGCCGACCAGGTTCGCCCGCAGGGACTGCCAGCGGGCGGCATGGCGGGCATCAAGCTCGGCGCCGGCGCCCGCGTGCTGTTCTTCGGGGTCGTCGACCCCGCCAGCGCGGAGGTCGTCACGGTCAGCGGCTCGTCCGCCACGATCGCCGGCACCGACCCTGGCCGCGCGAAGGTCTCGTCCTTCGCGGAGTTCCCTGGCAAGGGGCGCGCGACGGGCGGCGTGCGCGCGCACGCCTTCCTCAAGGGCGAGGATGCCCTGCAGCTGGCGTGGGTCGGCACCGAGCCCCTCGCGGTCGGCGCCGACGGCTCGGCGCGCTCGCTGCCCGCGGGCGGAGCGAAGCGCGACGGCTCGGGCACGGCGCTCGACGCCGTGATCGGGTCGGTCGGCGCCCGCCTGGGCTAGGCGCCGTCGCTCGAGCAGCGGCCACGGGCATCCGCGCGGTCGCGCCGTGGCTCAGACGTCGATGCGGTCGCGGTCGAGACCCTGCCCGGCGATGATGAAGTCCTTGCGCGGGGCGACGTCGTTGCCCATGAGCAGCTCGAAGACGGTCGACGCCATCTCGGCGTCGCTGACGCGCACCCGCCGCAGCGTGCGGTGCTGACGGCTCATCGTCGTGTCGGCGAGCTGGTCGGCGTCCATCTCGCCGAGTCCCTTGTAGCGCTGGATCGGATCCTGGTAGCGCTTGCCCGCCTTCTTCAGCGCGGCGAGGACGCCCTGCAGCTCGGCCTCGCTGTACGTGTAGATCGTCTCGTTGGGCTTGCTGCCGGGGTTGACGACGACCACGCGGTGCAGCGGCGGCACGGCGGCGAAGACCCGGCCCTCGTCGATCATCGGCCGCATGTAGCGGAAGAACAGCGTCAGCAGCAGGGTGCGGATGTGCGCGCCGTCGACGTCAGCGTCGCTCATGATGATGACCTTGCCGTAGCGGGCCTGCGACAGGTCGAAGCTGCGACCCGAGCCCGCCCCGATGACCTGGATGATCGAGGCGCACTCGGCGTTGGAGAGCATGTCGCTCACCGAGGCCTTCTGCACGTTGAGGATCTTGCCGCGGATCGGCAGCAGCGCCTGGAACTCGCTGTCGCGCGCGAGCTTCGCGGTGCCGAGCGCGCTGTCGCCCTCGACGATGAACAGCTCGCTGCTGGCGACGTCGTTCGAGCGGCAGTCGACGAGCTTCGCCGGCAGCGAGGACGACTCCAGCGCGTTCTTGCGCCGCTGGGTCTCCTTGTGGGCGCGCGCCGAGATGCGGCTCTTCATCTCGGCGACGACCTTGTCGAGCAGCAGCGAGGTCTGGGCCTTGTCGTCGCGCTTGGTCGACGCGAAGCGCTCCTTGAGCGCGGCGCTCACGACGTTCGCCACGATCGACCGCGCTGCCGGGGTGCCGAGCACCTCCTTCGTCTGACCCTCGAACTGCGGTTCGGGCAGGCGCACGGTCAGCACGGCGGTGAGGCCGGCGAGCACGTCGTCCTTCTCCAGCTTGTCGCTGCCGGCCTTGAGCCGGCGAGCGTTCTTCTCGACCTCGGCGCGCAATGTCTTCAGCAGCCCCTGCTCGAAGCCCGCCTGGTGCGTGCCACCCTTCGGCGTGGCGATGATGTTGACGAAGCTGCGGAAGACCGTGTCGTAGCCCGTGCCCCAGCGCAGCGCGAGGTCGACGACGCACTCGCGCTCGAGCTCGGTCGGCACCATGTGGCCGTTGGGCTGCAGCACCGGCACGGTCTCGGTGAAGGTGCCGGTGCCCTGGATGCGCCACACGTCGGTCACCCCCGCGTCAGGCGCGAGGAAGGTGGCGAACTCGCTGATGCCACCGTCGTAGCGGAAGGACTCGGTGACCGGCTCGTCGCCGCGCTCGTCGGTGATCGAGAGCGCCAGGCCGGGCACCAGGAAGGCGGTCTGCCGCGCTCGGCCGACCAGGTCATCCGTCTGGAAGGCCGCACCGCGCGAGAAGATCTGGGTGTCGGCCCAGTAGCGGATCCGCGTGCCCGTGACACCCTTGGCGACCTTGCCGACGACGCGCAGCTCGCTGTTCTGGATGAACGGGGTGAACGGCGCGTCGGGGCGGGGACCCTCCGGCCCGTCGGCGAACACGCCGGGCTCGCCCCGGTGGAACGACATCGCCCACGTCTTCCCGTCGCGGTCGACCTCGACGTCGAGGCGCTCGGAGAGCGCGTTGACGACGGAGGCGCCGACGCCGTGCAGACCGCCCGAGGCGGCGTACGAGCCCGAGCCGAACTTGCCGCCCGCGTGCAGCTTCGTGAAGACCACCTCGACGCCCGAGAGCCCGGTCTTCGGCTCGATGTCGACGGGGATGCCGCGCGCGCGGTCGCGCACCTCGACGCTGCCGTCGCGATGCAGCAGCACCTCGATCGTGTCGCCGTGTCCGCCGAGCGCCTCGTCGACCGAGTTGTCGATGATCTCCCACAGGCAGTGCATGAGACCGCGCGAGTCGGTCGAGCCGATGTACATGCCCGGCCGCTTGCGCACGGCCTCGAGGCCCTCGAGCACGGAGAGGTGGTGGGCGGTGTAGTCGGACTGGGCCACGGGTGAGCGCCTCGCGAGGGTCGTTAAGGGGGATGCTGCGGCTCGCTCGGCGACGAGCCTCCGACAGCCTAGACCGGCCGGCCATCGCGGCTCACCAGGCGCGCCAGCCTCCAGCGCCCTCGCCGTCGCGGCATTCGCCGCGCCCTACGCGTTCAGCGAAATGGCAGGCCCGTGGCACCGATCCCCGGGCGGCGTGTGTTCGAATAGAGGCACAGAAGGTGCCACGACGAACCGCGAGAGGGAGGGACCCGTCATGACCCAGCTCACCACCGAGAACCCCGAGGTCGTCGTCGCCAAGCCGCTCACGGCGGCCGATCGTTGCGACAGCTGCGGCGCTCAGGCCTACGTGCGCGTGACGCTCGCCACGGGCGAGCTGCTGTTCTGCGCGCACCACGCCTCGCGCTTCAAGGAGAAGCTCAGCGCGGCGGCGCTCGCCTGGCACGACGAGACCGACCGTCTCACGGCCGAGGCCTAGACCGGCGGCGTGGGGCTCGGCCTCCGCCGGCGAGTCCGGTATCTCGTCGCTCGCGCCCGGGCGATCGACACGGCCAACCTCTCGCGGCTCGCGGGCAGGATGGCGGCGTCGAGCGGGCGACCGAAGGCGATCATCCTCGCCGACATGCTGTGGTCGTCGGTGCGGCACGAGACCGGCTTCCAGGACTACTACGACTGGGACTTCCACACGCTCAGCCGTCGTGAGCGGCGCACGTTCATGACGCACCCGAAGTCGAACCACCTCGCGCAGAAGCTCAACGCCGTCGAGCACCGCCCGACGTTCGCCGACAAGTCGCGCTTCAACGCCCGGTTCGCGCCGTACCTCCGACGCGAGTGGCTCGATCTGCGCACGGCGTCGCCCGACGAGCTTGCCGCGTTCCTCGCTCGCCACGCGCGGGTCATGGCGAAGGTCGCCGACAGTCTCGGCGGCGACGGCATCCAGGCGTTCTCGACCGCCGAGATCTCGAAGCCCGAGGCGTGGCGTGCCGACCGCCTCGCCGCTCGCCAGGTGCTCGTCGAGGAGTTCCTGACGCAGCATCCGGTCATGGCCTCGCTCAACCCCTCGAGCGTCAACACCCTGCGCATCATCACCTACCTCGACGCCGCCCGTCGTGTGCACGTGCTGGCGCGCACGCTCAAGATGGGCAACGGCGGCGATGTCGACAACTTCAGCGACGGCGGCATGTACACGATGCTCGACGAGCACGGCGTCGCCGCGCATCCGGCCTTCGACGGCGACGGCCGCGTCTTCTCGGTTCACCCGCTCTCGGGCACCTCGATCGTCGGGTTCCAGGTGCCGCTGTGGAGCGAGGTCGGCGAGCTCGTCGACGCGCTCGCGCGCGAGGTGCCGCAGATCCCGTATGTGGGGTGGGATATCGCGATCACCCCCGACGGCCCCGCGGTCATCGAGGGCAACTACAACACCGGCGTCTTCCAGCTCAAGCCGAGCGTGACCGGCGTGCGGGAGGGCCTGCTGCCGGTCTATCGGCGCGCGATCGGGTTCTGAGCGACGTCAGGAGACCGGTCGGATGACGCCGAGCGGCGTCGACTGATGGCCCTGCCCGAGCGGGTTGTCACCGAGGATGCGCGCAAGCTTCGCGTGGCCGGCCTTGGGCAGCGTCGCCCCGAGGATGTTGCCGCCGAAGTCGTTGATGTCGACGATCGCGACGTCCGCGATGTCGCCGAGCGCCGCCTTGAGCTCGGCGGCGACCCCGTCGGGGTTCTCCGGCACGAGCACGACCTGCGTGTTGTACGGCGGGATCGTGTTGTGCGTCGGCCCGTCGATGCCGCGCGCCTTCGGCCCGGCGATGCGGTAGAAGTCGCCCTTGCGGCCGACCGCCTTCGAGACCGCCGCGACGGCCGAGGCGAACAGGATGCGCGGAGTGCCGACCTCCCGCAGCGCCATCTCCATCGTCTCGGGCATGCCGAGACCGATGCCGTGCGAGGTCTTCGTGACGTACTTCGACAGGAAGGTCGCGAGCGGCCGCGCCTGGATGTCACCGACCGGGTACGAGCGCCCCTGCGTGATCGCGACGATCTTCTCGGTCACGAAGAGCACGTCGCCGGGCTGCACCACGGGGGCCGCGTATCGGGTGACGACCTCGACGATGTCCTCCCCCGCGACGACGACGTGCGTCTTGATGGGGATGCGCTGCCAGCGCTGCCCGTCGATCTCGACCTCGAGCGCCTTGCCCTCGTTCGCCTGAGCCGTCATGGTCTCCTCCTCGTCGCGTTCGCTCGTCACCGTAGCCGGTCGGCGAGTGGCCTACTCGAGGTAGTCCCGAAGCGCCTGCGAGCGCGAGGGGTGGCGGAGCTTCGCCATCGTCTTCGACTCGATCTGACGGATCCGCTCGCGCGTCACACCGAAGGTGTCGCCGATCTGATCCAGGGTCTTGGGCATGCCGTCGCCGAGGCCGAAGCGCATCCGGATGACGCCGGCCTCGCGCTCGGAGAGCGAGTCGAGCAGGCTCTCGAGCTGCTTCTGCAGCATCGTGAAGCCCACGGCGTCGGCCGGGACGACGGCCTCGGTGTCCTCGATGAGGTCGCCGAACTCGCTGTCGCCGTCCTCACCGAGAGGCGTGTGCAGCGAGATCGGCTCGCGGCCGTACTTCTGCACCTCGATGACCTTCTCGGGGGTCATGTCGAGCTCGCGCGAGAGCTCCTCGGGCGTGGGCTCGCGCCCCAGATCCTGCAGCATCTGCCGCTGCACGCGCGCGAGCTTGTTGATGACCTCGACCATGTGCACCGGGATGCGGATCGTGCGCGCCTGGTCGGCCATGGCACGCGTGATCGCCTGCCGGATCCACCACGTGGCGTAGGTGGAGAACTTGAAGCCCTTCGTGTAGTCGAACTTCTCGACCGCGCGGATCAGACCGAGGTTGCCCTCCTGGATGAGGTCGAGGAACTGCATGCCGCGGCCGGTGTAGCGCTTGGCGAGCGAGACGACCAGACGCAGGTTCGCGCCGAGCAGGTGGTTCTTCGCCCGCTGGCCATCCTTCGCGACCCAGGCGAGCTCGCGCCCGAGCTGCGTGCGCTTCTCCTTGTCGCTCATCTGGCCGAGCTTCTCCTCCGCGAAGAGGCCGGCCTCGATGCGCATCGCGAGCTCGACCTCCTCCACGGCGTTCAGCAGCGGGACCTTGCCGATCTGCTTGAGGTAGTCCTTGACCGGGTCAGCCGTGGCGCCCGTGATGGTCGTCGAGTAGACGGGGACCTCGTCGTCGTCGGACATGGAGAGCACGATCGCGCCGGTCGGGAGAGCCTCGGCGGACTTCTCCGCCTCGGTGCCCTCCTCGGTCTCGTCGCCGTCGGCCTCCTCGGCGTCATCGCCGGGCTCCGCCGGCTCCTCCGCGGCCTCGTCGCTCGCGTCGTCGGCGACCGCGTCGCTCTCGTCGAGCTCGGCCGGCTCGTCGATCTCTACCTCATCGTCGTCGCCCTTGGCCGAGGCCTTCGCGGCGGCCTTGGCCGTCGGCTTCTTGGCCGCGGTGGACTTCTTGGCGGCCGTGCGCTTCGCCGGAGCCTTCGTGGCGGGCGCGCTCGCGACCTCCGCCTCGGGCGTCGTGTCGAGGGCCGCCTCGTCGGTGGCGTCGGCGCTCTTCTTCGTCGAGCGCTTCGACGCGGTCGGGGTGGCGGTCGTCGATCGGGTGGCCATGCGAGCCCTCATTTCCGTTCTCCGGGCAGTACAACGACCCATGTCAAGTCGCGATTCCCGCTCGAGCTCGAAGAGCCTGGCGAGGTGCGCGACCGACCGGGTCGTGAGGGTCAAGTATCGCACATCCTGGGCGGCGCCCCGTGCACGTGAGCGCCGAGCGTCAGCCGTCCGCGGGCGCCCGGCCCCGGGTTGTGCGCGCCGCCCTCCGTGCCGCGCGGGCGCGGGCGATGGCGACCCACAGCGGACCGACCGCGATGCCCTCCTCCTCCTGCAGTCGGCGGCGCGCCCGGCTGCGGGCGACGAGCAGCCCGACCACGGCACCGGCGACGACCGGATACTGCAGCGCGAAGGCGACCCGGAACGACTCCCAGGCGTAGAGCGAGGCCGGGTCGGGGCTCGCGCTCACGGCGTCGAGACCGAGGCCGACGACGAGCAGCAGCACGACCGCCGTCGCGAAGCCGCCCACGTTCACGAATCCCGACGCCGCGCCCTGACTCGCCGGCGGGTTGAAGGTGCGCGCAAAGTCGAAGCCGATGAGGCCGCCGGGGCCGCCGACGGCGAGCGCGACGAGCAGGGCGATCACCGCAGCGAGCGGGGGTCGCCCTGGCCAGAGCAGGACGACCGCCCACGCCGCGCCGGTGAGGCCGACGATCGACAGCACGACGTTCGAGCGCCGGTACGGGAACCGGGCGGAGAGCACGCCAATGATCGGACCGAGTGCGGCACCCGCGATCACGACGATGCTGAGCAGCGCCGATGCCGTCGCGGGACCGTAGCCGAGGCCCACGGAGAGCGCCGGGAACCCCCACAGCATGACGACCATCGTCGCGCTCGCCTGGCTCGCGGCGTGCGCCCAGAAGCCGAGACGAGTGCCCGGCAGGCGCAGGCTCGCGCCGAGCTGCCTGAGCGCGACCGCAAGCGATGCGGCCCGGGCTCGCTCGTGCCCGGCAGGAGCATCCTGCACCCCCAGCGCGACGGCGCACACGACGACCACCGACACGGCCGCGAGGCCAGCGAAGACCGTCGGCCATCCGAGCTCCCGCAGCGCGAACGATAGCGGGAGTGCCGACAGCAGCTGGCCGGTCTGCCCGAGCGTGCCGACCCACTGCGAGAGCACCGGCAGTCGGCGCGGCGAGAACCACGCGCCAAGGAGGCGCAGCACCGAGATGAAGGTCATGGCGTCGCCGGCTCCGACGAGGATGCGCCCCATGACGGCGACGCCGAGGTCGGGCGCGAACGCGAGCACCACCTGGCCCGCCGCCATGACGGTGGCGCCCGTCGCGATGAGCGCGCGCGGCCCGAAGCGATCGACGAGCACCCCGACGGGGATCTGCAGCGCCGCATACACCACGAGCTGGAGCACGGCCAGGGACGACAGCGCAGTGGCGTCGACGGCGAAGCGCTCGGTGGCCACGACGCCCGCGACGCTCAAGGAGGTGCGCTGCAGCACCGCGACGATGTAGGCCGAGCCGGCGATCGCGAGCACGATGACGGCTCGGCGAGAATCCACGCGCTCACCCTAGGGCGCGGACTGGCGGGGTCGAGCGGGGCTAGACGATCGGGTCGTCGTCGGCGCTGCGGCGGATCGCGAGGAACTTCTCGAGCTCCGCCGCGATGGCGTCGGCGGAGGGCAGCTCGCCGTCCTCGTCGGTGAGGGGCGACCGCAGAGGGTTGTCCTCCATGTAGCTGTCGTGGCGCTCCTCGAGCGTGCCCACGAGCCGCGCGAGCTCGGCGTTGCCCTCGACCTGCGACTCGATCTTGCCGAGGAACTCGCGCCCCTCCTCGCGCAGGCGATCGGTCGGGAAGAGCAGCCCGGTCGCCGCCGTGATGCTCTCGAGCGCGGTCACCGCGGCGGAGGGGAACTCGGTGTCGGCGAGGTAGTGCGGCACGAGCAACACGAAGCCCGCGGTGGGGTGACCGGCCTGCTGGAGGCGGTACTCCAGCAGATGCAGCACGTTGCCCGGCACCTGCGTGCGGGGCCGCCAGATGGAGAAGCCCTCGATGAGCTCGTCGCGGTTGCCGCTCACCGTGACGCCAATCGGCCGCGTGTGCGGCACGGGCATCGGGATGGCGTGCACCCACGTGGTCGAGGAGACCTGGAACCGCTCGACGATGTCGAGCACGGCGCGCGCGAAGCCCTCCCACGCGAAGTCGGGCTCGTAGCCGGTCAGCAGCAGGAACGGAGCGCCGAGCTCGTCGGTGGCGAGCCGGAGGGCGAGGGTGGGGATCGTGTACTCGGTGATCCGCGTCTCGTCGAAGTAGAGCACCGGCCGCCGCGCCCGCCAGTCGAGCAGCTCGTCGTTGTCGAACACGACCACGTCGCGGTGCTCGAGCGTGGAGAGCAGGTACTCGGTCACCTGGCCGACGGCGGTGCCCGCATCGGCGAAGCCCGTGAGCCCGGCGACGAGCGGGAGGCCGCGCGGCACCTCGTGATCCGCCATCACGACGGAGTAGAGGGAGGAGGGTTCGCGCATGGCTCCATGGTAGGTCGGGCTCGCACCCGCACCGGGGCGGGCGGCACCTGCCGAGAGCGAACAGCGCGGCGACGCAGGGTGGCGCGCGGCGAGCCGGCGCACCGGCACGACGCCCGGAGGCCGCTGAGCGGGCGCGGCTACGATCGCCGCATGACCCCTCCCGCGCTCTCCACCTCCTCCGTGCTCGCCGCCGACCTCGACACCGACGTGCTCGTCGTGGGGGTCCGGAAGACACCGGACGGCCCGCGCCTGGCCGGGCCTGCGGCGGAAGCGCTCGCGCCCCTCGAGGCGCTGCTGCCCTCGCTGGGCATCACCGGTGCGGCGGACGAGACCTCGCGTCAGCTCGCCCCGGAGAGCGTGGCGGCGGCGACCATCCTGCTCGTCGGGCTCGGAGCGGAGCCCACGGTCGACGCGCTGCGCAGCGCGGCCGGCACCGCCGCGAGGGTCGTCAGCGGAGCATCCCGCCTCGCGGTCGCCCTGCCCGCCGACGACGCCGCCGGGGTGCAGGCGATCGCCGAGGGAGCCGCTCTCGGCGCCTACCGCTTCACGGCCTATCGGTCGCAGGAGTCGACGACCGGGATCGAGGAGGTCGTCGTCGCGACCGCCGTCGAGGGGGCGGATGCCGCGATCGAGCGGGCGCGCGTGCTCGCCGACGCCGTGTGCGCGGTGCGCGATCTCGTCAGCACTCCCCCGAACGACCTCTACCCGGAGAGCTTCGCGACCCGCGCGCGCGACCTGGCCGACGGCCTGCCGCTCACGGTGCAGGAGTGGGACGTGCCCGCGCTGCGAGAGGGCGGCTTCGGCGGCATCCTCGGCGTCGGCCAGGGGTCGTCTCGGCCGCCGCGGCTCGTGGCCGTGCGCTACGCGCCGGAGGGCGCCGAGCGGCACCTCGCCCTGGTCGGCAAGGGCATCACCTTCGACTCCGGGGGGCTGTCGCTCAAGCCCGCCGCCTCGATGGTCGGCATGAAGTACGACATGACCGGCGCCGCCTCGGTGCTCGCCGTCGTCGTCGCCGCCGCGCGACTGCGGCTGCCGATCCGCCTCACCGCGTGGCTGTGCCTGGCCGAGAATCTGCCGTCGTCGACCGCGATGCGCCCCAACGACGTGCTCACCATCCGCGGCGGCACGACCGTGGAGGTGCTGAACACCGACGCGGAGGGTCGACTCGTCCTCGCCGACGGGCTCGTGGCCGCGAGCGAGGAGCATCCGGATGCGATCGTCGACGTCGCGACGCTCACCGGCGCCGCTCGCGTGGCGCTCGGCGACCGCTACGCCGCCGTCATGGGCGACGACGACCTCGTCAGCGAGGTGCAGCGCTCCGCTGCGGAGACCGGTGAGCTCGTCTGGCCGATGCCGCTGCCGAGCGATCTGCGCACGATCATCCAGAGCGACGTGGCCGACATCGCCAACGCCAAGCCGGGCAACACCGCGGCGGGGATGCTGCTCGCCGGCGTCTTCCTGCAGGAGTTCATCGGGCGGGTCGGCGACGAGGCGGATGCGCGGCGGATCCCCTGGGCGCACCTCGACATCGCGGGGCCGGCCAACAACGGGGGCTCGGGCTACGGCTGGACCCCGAAGGGACCGAGCGGCGTGACCGTGCGAATGCTGGTGAGGCTCGCCGAGCGGCTCGCCGGTCAGTAGTAGGCTCGACGGGGCGCGCTCGCGTGCCGCCACTGCAGGCCGACTGCCACCGCCTAGATCGGCCTCCGCTCGAATCCTCAAGGGAGTCACCTCGGTGTCGGAACACACTTTTGACCTCGTCATCCTCGGTGCCGGCAGCGGCGGCTACGCCGCCGCGCTGCGGGCCAGCCAGCTCGGCATGACCGTCGGCCTGATCGAGAAGAGCAAGGTCGGGGGCACCTGCCTCCACGTCGGCTGCATCCCCACGAAGGCGCTGCTGCACGCCGCCGAGGTTGCCGACGCCGCGCGCGACTCGGCGAAGTTCGGGGTGCGCGCCACCCTCGAGGGCATCGACGTGCCGGCGGTCACCGCGTACCGCGAGGGCATCATCGCGAGCAAGTACAAGGGCCTGCAGGGCCTCATCAAGGCGCGCGGCATCACGACGATCGAGGGCGAGGGCCGTCTGACCTCCCCGACCACCGTGCAGGTCGGCGAGCACACCATCGTCGGCAAGAACGTCGTGCTCGCTACCGGGTCGTACTCCCGCTCGCTGCCCGGCCTCGAGATCGGCGGCCGGATCATCACCTCGGAGCAGGCGCTCCAGCTCGACTACGTGCCCAAGAAGGTCGCCGTGCTCGGCGGCGGCGTCATCGGCGTCGAGTTCTCCAGCGTGTGGCGCTCGTGGGGCTCGGAGGTCGTCATCATCGAGGCGCTCCCCCACCTCGTGCCGAACGAGGACGAGGCGATCTCGAAGCAGTTCGAGCGCGCGTATCGCAAGCGCGGCATCGACTTCAAGCTCGGCGTCCGCTTCCAGGGCGTCACGCAGGACGACAACGGCGTGGTCGTGACGCTCGAGAGCGGCGAGACGATCGAGGCCGACCTCCTGCTCGTCGCCGTGGGGCGCGGCCCCGCGACGGCCAACCTCGGCTTCGAGGAGGTCGGCGTCGCGATGGAGCGCGGCTTCGTGCTCACCGACGAGCGCCTGCGCACGAACATCCCCGGCGTCTACGCCGTCGGCGACATCGTGCCCGGCCTGCAGCTAGCCCACCGCGGCTTCCAGCACGGCATCTTCGTCGCCGAGGAGATCGCGGGCCTCAACCCCGTCGTCATCAGCGACGTCAACATCCCCAAGGTCACCTACAGCGAGCCCGAAGTGGCCTCGATCGGTCTGACCGAGGCGAAGGCGAAGGAGCAGTACGGCGAGGCGCAGATCGCCTCGTACGACTACAACCTGGCCGGCAACGGCAAGAGCCACATCCTCGAGACCTCGGGCGTCATCAAGGTCATCCGCATCGTCGACGGCCCCGTCGTCGGCGTGCACATGATCGGCGCCCGCGTCGGCGAGCTCATCGGCGAGGCGCAGCTCGCGGTGAACTGGGATGCGCACCCCGAGGACATCGCCCCGCTGCTCCATGCCCACCCCACTCAGAACGAGGCCCTCGGCGAGGCGTTCCTCGCGCTCGCGGGCAAGCCGCTGCACGGCATCTGACCGACCCCAAGCCGACCGAACACAGGTTTCAGAAGGAGCACCACTGATGAGCGAATCCGTCAACCTCCCGGCGCTCGGCGAGAGCGTCACCGAGGGCACGGTCACCCGCTGGCTGAAGAACGTGGGCGACCGCGTCGAGGTCGACGAGCCGCTGCTCGAGGTCTCGACCGACAAGGTCGACACCGAGATCCCGTCGCCCGTCGCGGGAGTCGTGGAGGAGATCCTCGTCGCCGAGGACGAGACCGTCGAGGTCGGCACCCCCCTGGTGCGCATCGGCGACGGCAGCGGTGCTGCGGCGCCCGCCGCCGACGCGGCCCCCGCGGCCCCCGCGGAGCAGCCCGCTCCCGAGCAGCCCGCAGCGGCTGAGCAGCCGACCGCCGCGCAGTCCGCTCCTGCTGAGCAGCCCGCTCCGGCCGAGCAGCCCGCTCCGGCGCCCGCTGCGGCTGAGCAGCCGGCCCCCGCCGAGCAGCCGGCCGCGGCTCCGCAGCCGGAACCCGTCGCCCAGCCCGCAGCGGAGGCCGAGCAGCCGACCCCCGCGCCGGAGGCAGCCGTCGCCGCACCGGCGGCGGTCGCCCCCGCTCCTGAGCAGACCGCGTCGGCGCCCGCCGCCGCGGCGGCGACGCCCGCGGCTGCTCAGGCCGCGCCGTCGGTGCCCGCCGCCGAGGGCAACGCGGGCTACATCACCCCCATCGTGCGCAAGCTCGCGCAGGAGAAGGGCGTCGACCTCGCCGGCGTGACCGGCACGGGCGTCGGCGGTCGCATCCGCAAGCAGGACGTGCTCGCCGCCGCCGAGGCACGAGGCGGCGCTGCTCCCGCCGCTGCGCCGCGACCGGCCACCGAGGTGTCGCCGCTGCGCGGCACGACGGCGCAGATGTCGCGTCTGCGGAAGGTCATCGCCGAGCGCGCGGTGGGGTCGATGCAGTCGACCGCGCAGCTCACGACCGTCGTCGAGGTCGACGTGACGAAGGTCGCGGCCCTGCGCTCGGCCGTCAAGGACGAGTTCCAGAAGGCGACCGGCGTCAAGCTGTCGTTCCTGCCGTTCTTCGCCAAGGCCGCGACCGAGGCGCTGCGCGCGTTCCCGATCATCAACGCCACGGTCGACGGCGACTCGATCGTCTACCCCGAGACGGAGAACCTCTCGATCGCGGTCGACACCGAGCGCGGCCTGCTCACCCCCGTCGTGCGCGACGCGGGTGACAAGTCGATCGCCCAGCTCGCCCAGGACATCGCCGACCTCGCTGCGCGCACGCGCGACAACCAGCTGAAGCCGGACGAGCTGGCGGGCGGCACCTTCACGCTCACGAACACGGGCTCGCGCGGCGCGCTGTTCGACACCCCCGTGGTGTTCCTGCCGCAGGTCGCCATCCTCGGCACGGGCGTCGTCGTGAAGAAGCCGGCCATCGTCACCGTCGACGGCGTGGACGCCATCGCCATCCGCTCGACGGTCTACCTGGCGCTGTCGTACGACCACCGCATCGTCGACGGCGCTGACGCGGCCCGCTTCCTCAGCACCGTGAAGGCGCGCCTGGAGGAGGCCGATTTCGACGGCGACCTCGGTATCTAGTCCGAGCCTCCCGGCAGCACCGCGCGAACGCGCCATCCGGCCTCGCTCCTCATCACGAGGAGCGAGGCCGTCGCCGTCTCCGCCTCCCGCAGCTCGATGACCGCCGCACCGCCCTGCCGATCGACCACGAGCACATCACGAGCACCCGCGGCCCACGCCGCGAGCGTCGCCGTCGCGATCGAACCGTCCGATGCTCCGCCCTCCAGCTCCGCGCGAGCGACGGAGCCCGACTGCGTGGTCGCCGACGTGCACGCCGGCGTCGGCTCGGCGGCGCAGGCAACCCAGCGATCGACGAGCGATCCGGCGATCAGCGGCCACTCCTCCGGAGCCGGGTCGGGCAAGCGCTCCGGGGCATCCGTCGAAGGGTTGAGCGCGGGATCCGCGTCCGACGCCGACGCGCTCGTGGGGGCGGTCGCAGGCGTCGCGTCGCTCGAGCCCGGTGCATCGGCGCCGCCGGCCTCGTCGGTGACCGTCAGCGCGATCGCCGCCACGAGCGCGAGCACGCCGCCCAGCCCGGCGAGCAGGACCCCGCGCCGCGGACGCTGCACCCCGCGGGCCCGCGAGCGGAGCGCATCAGCCGTGCGCCCGAGTGCGCTCCGAACCGGCGTGAGCAGCGCATCCACGGGCTGCAGGAGCCCGGACGGAAGACCCAGCTGCCGGCCGCCACGGTCGAGGGAGCCGGGCACCGTCGACGGGACGGACGGAACCTCCTCGCCGCCCAGCCCCGGCGCGCGTAGCGCCTCGAGCGACCCGCTCGCGCGGCGCCCCGTCGAGGGGTCCGCTGCCGGACCCGGCTCCGACGCGACTGCCGCGCCCGGTGCCGGCGATGACGCGCCGGCGCGCGAGCGGCGCACGAGCTCGGCGAGCGACAACGGTGCCGCGCAGTCGAACAGCGCGGTCTCCAGCCGACCCGGCGACCCCTCCGCCCCCGCGATCGCCTCCTCGACGGCGTCGCGCTCGAAGGGATCGACGAGGGAGCCAAGCGAGCGCGCGAACTGCTCGAGCGCCCGTCGATCCTCCAGGATGCCCGGCTCGCGCTCGCGGAAGCGCTCCGGCAGCGGCGCGCCCGCTGTGGCCCGAGCGAGACCGACGACGACGGGCGCCCCCGTGGCGTCGAGTCGCACGCTCCGGTCGTCGAGTCGGCCGAGCGCGACGCCGCACTCGTGGGCGTGCTCCAGCAGTGCCGCGATCGGCGCGAGGAGCGTCGTGAGGTGCCCCGCCCGCAGCGCACCGGGCGCGGGGAGCACGTCGCGCACCCGAGGGCCGAGCACCGCGCGGAGGATCGCGATCGGACGCTCGCCCGGCCCGGTCGCGAGGTCCAGGAGCTCGGGGACGTGCGGGCCGCGGAGCCGCTCCCGAGCGGCGAGCTCGGCGTCGATGCGCTCGTCGCTCGCAGCCTCGCGGAACGCCCGCAGGACCACCGGTTCCTCGTCGCCACGCGCCAGCCATGTCACCGCGACGTCGTCGGCCGCCAGCCTCCGCACGAGTCGGAACCCCGCGAGCTCCGTCACCGTCGACCCCGCGCCGGGGCCCCCGAGCGACGTCGTCGGAGCTGCGAAGGCTGGTGCGGGATGGGACGGGGTGGTCTCGGTGGCCCGGGGCATGCTGCCGAGCATCCCCGGAAGGATGCCCGCGGCGCGGCGCAGTGTCGCGCCCTGGGGAGAACCCCCGGCGCAGCCGAAGAGGGGAGGCGTCGCGGGGCTCTACAGTGGAGGCATGGCCCGCTCGACTGCACCCTCCCCCGCCAAGCCCGCCAAGGAACCCGGTCGCATGAAGCAGCTCTGGCAGGTGCTGCGCATGACCGTGCGGGCCGACCGCGCGGCGCTGTGGCTCATGCTCACGGGCCTCGTGCTGCCGATCGTCGCGAGCGTCGTGCTCGCCATCACGCTCTCGGCCGACAACGTCATCGGCGCGGTGCTCTGGGTCATCACGGGCGTGCTCGCGGGCATCCTGCTCTTCCTCATCGTGCTGGGCCGCCGAGCCGAGCGCGTGGCCTACCGCCAGATCTCCGGGCAGCCGGGCGCGGTCGGCGCGGTGCTCAAGAGCTCGCTGCGGCGCGCATGGCAGGCGAGCGAGATGCCGATCGCGGTGACGAAGTCGCAGGATGCCGTCTACCGCGCCGTCGGCAAGCCCGGCGTCGTCCTCATCGGCGAGGGCCCCAAGTCGCGCACGCGCCGCATGCTCGAGGACGAGCGGCGGAACGTCGCGCGCATCGTGCCCAACGTGCCGATCCATCTGGTGCACGTCGGCCCCGACGCCGACAGCGTCGCCCTCGAGCGGCTGGCGAAGACGCTCAACCGGCTGGGCAAGGCCATCAGCAAGGCCGAGGTCTACGCGGTGAACAACCGCCTGGTGTCGCTCAGCAAGTCGAGCACGCTGCCGATCCCGAAGGGCATCGACCCCACCAAGGTGCGCGCGCCCAAGCCGCGCTGAGCAGCACCCCGCGCCGGGCTGACGCTGGATATTCCGGCCGTCGGAGGGCCCACCCCCCGCCACCGCGCGACTCGGATGACGAAGCGTTACGCGACATTTCGTCGACGACGCCCGACTGCCGTTAGGTTCTCGAACGACCGCGGCCCCTCGGGCCGGAATCGTCGACGAAAGCCGATCAGCGCCATGACTGTCGATCAGACCCGCACCACCACCGCCCCCTCGACCGGGACGAACATCAAGACCATCCGCGCGACGGGCGAGTGGGAAGGCTCGATGACGACGCGGGTCCGGTCGCGCCAGTTCGAGTTCCTCATCGACGAGCCGACCGCGATCGGCGGCAACGATCTCGCTCCCACCCCGATGCAGTACGTAGTCGGTGCGGTCAATGGATGCGTCTCGGTCGTCATCGAGACCGTCGCGAGCGAGCGGGGCGTTCCGATCCGGGCCATCAGGACGACCTCGGCTGCGCGGCAGGACGTCCGAGGATTCCAGGGAACCGCCCCGGTCTCCCCTCACTTCCAGGACTTCGTGCTCAGCGTCGAACTCGACGCCGAGATCCCGATCGATCACCGGGCCGACTTCACCTCGGAGGTCGAACGGCGCTGCCCCGCGATCAGCCTGATCAGGGATGCGGGCGTCGAGCTCGCCATCGACTGGGTCTTCGCCTCGACGGGGACGGCACGATGACGGCCGTCGGAGCGTGGACGATCGGTCTCGCGCTCGCGTACACGGTCGTCCTCATCGCGGCGAACAGCCTCGTGCGTCGCCGGGCGGATCGTGGAGAGGGCTTCTTCGTCGCGAGCCGCTCGTTCGGCCCGTGGACCGTGGCCTTCTGCATCACCGGGCTGTTCTCCGGGTCGTCGTACATCGCGATCATGGAGCTGAGCTACCGAACCGGCATCTCGGCGATCTGGTACGGCGTCGCCGAGACCGTGCAGGTCCTCCTGATCGCGCTCCTGCTCGTCAAACCGCTGCGCAGGCGCATGGTCGTCACCGTGACCGGCATGATCGGCGAGCGGTTCGGCCGTATCGCCCAGGGGATCGCCGGCACCATCACCGCGGTGACCTTCCCCATGTGGTCGGTCGCGACGGCGATCGCCTTCGCCTCGGCGCTCCACGTGTTCACCGGCCTCACGATCGAGCTCGCCATCATCGCGACGGCGCTGCTGCTCCTGCTGTTCCTCTCGGCGGGCGGGATGCGCTCGGTCGCCGTGACCCAGACGGCGAACTTCGCGGTCTTCGTCGCCATGCTGGCGGTCGGCGTGCTCGCCTTCGTCGTCGACCCGGGGGCGGACGCTCTGCCGCGACTCGCCGTCGAACGACCCGAGATGTTCGACCTCGCCGCCGCTGGGCCGACGCTCATCGTCGCGTGGTTCGGAACGTTCATCGTCAACGCGCTGCTCGCGCAGGCCGCCTTCCAGATGGCGTTGTCGTGCCGCACCCCAGCGGAGGGTCGTCGGGGGATGCTGTACGCCGCCGGCCTCGGTGTGCCCTTCATCCTCATCGGAGTCCTGCTCGGCGTCGCCGCCGCGATCGTCGTGCCGGCTCAGGAGCTCCCCCTCGCGGCGGTGCCCGCCTACATCGGCGAGACCCTCCCCGCTCCGCTCGCCGGCGTGTTCTTCCTCGGCATCTGGGCGTGCGCTCTCGGCTGGGCGGGACCGTGCCAGTTCTCGGGCGCGACGAGCCTCGGCCGCGATGTCGGCCGAGCGGTGCGGCCGCAGGCGACGGATGCGGACCTCGTGCGGTACACGCGGTGGTCCCTCGTGCTCCTGACCGGCCTGATGATCGTCTTCGCGCTCGCCCGCGCAGAGGAATCGGCATGGTGGAACGTGCTCGCCTGGACGCTGCGGAACGGCGCGACGCTGGCCCCGGTGCTCGCGGTGCTGTTCTGGCCCCTCGCCTCGCGGCGCGCTGTCTACGCGGCGATGCTCGCCGGCTTCGCCACCGGGCTCTCGTGGTACCACTCCAGCGGCTGGTCCCCCGCGACCTTCCTCTTCGGCGTTCACCCGGTGTGGGCGGGGATGTCGGTCAACCTCGCGGTGCTCGTCGTCGCCACGCTCGCCGGCGGCTCCTGGCGCGCGGTATCGAGCGTGCGCCGACGCCGGCTGGCTGCGGCATCCGTCACCGCGGGCGTCGCCGCGGCCGGGTCGACGATCCTCCTCTGGGGGCCGCTGGTCGCCCTCGGGCTGGCCGGCCTGTGCGTATTCGTGTCGACGGTCCTGATCGCGATCTCGGCCTTCCTGCTGACCGAACGCGCTCCGGCGCTGCCGATCGACGACGAGATCAGGGCAGAGGACGAGCACGGGCGGAATGAGCTGCTCACCCGGGCGTGACGCGCGGATCCCGACGGCGCAGGTCAGCGGCGGAGGAGGATCGTGCCGACGGCGCGGTCGTGGAGGCCGCGCTGATCGGCGTCCCAGATCATCGCGGGAACGACGAGCGTCAGCAGCGCCGAGCGGACGATGGGCGGCCAGACGCCGAGTCGACCGCCCGCGAGGCGCTGGACGCGCATCCCCAGCAGCAGCTGCCCCACCGTCGAGTTGACGAGGATGAGCGGCACGACCTGCAGCACGAGGAAGATCAGCTGCAGCGCGACGGGGTTGTAGGCGAAGAAGGCGACCGAGAGCAGCACCGCGACCCCCCAGTCGATCGCGATCGCCGCGAGGCGCCGACCCAGCCGGGCGATCGATCGAGGCCCCGACTCCGGCAACCCGAGTCGTCGGCCGGGCCACTGCTGCGGGGGCGAGGATGCGCTGGACACGGCTCGATCCTAGGAGGGCGCGGCCGGGTCCGCGGTGCGCGACGCGAGCCGAGCATCCTGGCAGGAACCGCCGCCACCGCGGCGTAGACTGACCGCGTGATCGACTACGTCGACACGGGGCTAAGCGCCAACTCCGTGCCGTACCTGTCGGGTCTCGAGCAGCAGCGTGCCCTGCACGCCGCCGTCGTCGAGGGCCGGGCGCCTGATTCCGTGATGCTGCTCGAGCATGAGAGCGTCTACACCGCCGGCAAGCGCACCGAGCCGCACGAGCGGCCCGTCGACGGCTCGCCCGTGATCGACGTCGACCGCGGCGGCAAGATCACCTGGCACGGCCCCGGTCAGCTTGTCGGCTACCCGATCATCCGCCTCGCCGAGCCCGTCGACGTCGTCGCCTACGTGCGATGCCTCGAGGGGATGCTCATCGCCGTGCTCGAGGAGCTCGGCGTCGAGGGTGCCGAGCGCGTCGAGGGTCGCTCGGGCGTCTGGCTGCGCGGCACCGACAAGATCGCGGCGATCGGCATCCGGGTCGCGAGCGGCGTCACGATGCACGGCTTCGCCCTCAACTGCTCCAACGGCTTCGAGGCCTACGAGCGCATCGTCGCGTGCGGCCTCGCCGACGCGAGCGTCACGAGCGTCAGCCGCGAGCTCGGCCGCACCGTGACGCCCGCCGACGTCGCGCCCCTCATCCGGCGGCACTTCGCGCCGCTCGTCCACGCGCGCGTCGGCGTGCCCTCGCTCACGACCCAGGAAGTTCCCGCATGACCGCGCTCGACCCGACCACCACGAGCCCCACCCACCCCGGCGAGGGCCGCAAGCTGCTGCGCCTCGAGGTGCGCAACGCGCAGACCCCCATCGAGAAGAAGCCCGAGTGGATCAAGACGCGGGCGAAGATGGGCCCCGAGTACACGGGCCTGCGCCAGCTCGTCGGCGAGAAGCAGCTGCACACCGTGTGCCAGGAGGCCGGCTGCCCCAACATCTACGAGTGCTGGGAGGACCGCGAGGCCACCTTCCTCATCGGCGGCAGCCAGTGCACGCGCCGCTGCGACTTCTGCCAGATCGACACCGGCAAGCCCGCCGACTATGACACCGACGAGCCGCGTCGCGTGGCCGAGAGCGTGCGCGAGATGAACCTGCGCTACGCGACCGTCACGGGCGTCGCGCGCGACGACCTGCCCGACGGCGGCGCCTGGCTGCACGCCGAGACCGTGCGGCTCATCCACGAGCTCAACCCCGGCACGGGCGTGGAGATCCTCGCCACCGACTTCAACGGCGAGCCGGCGCTGCTGCGCGAGGTCTTCGAGTCGCGGCCGGAGGTCTTCGCCCACAACGTCGAGACGGTGCCGCGCATCTTCAAGCGCATCCGGCCGGCGTTCCGGTACGAGCGCTCGCTCGACGTCATCACGCAGGCCCGCGACTTCGGACTCATCACGAAGTCGAACCTCATCCTCGGCATGGGCGAGACGCGCGAGGAGGTCAGCCAGGCGCTGCGCGACCTGCACGCCGCGGGCACCGACATCATCACGATCACCCAGTACCTGCGGCCGACGCCGCGCCACCACCCGATCGACCGCTGGGTCAAGCCGCAGGAGTTCGTCGAACTCAAGGCCGAGGCGGAGGAGATCGGGTTCCTCGGGGTGCTGGCCGGCCCCCTCGTGCGGTCCAGCTATCGCGCGGGCCGGCTGTGGGCGCAGTCGATGGTCGCCAAGGGGCGTGAGATCCCGGATGCCCTGCGCGGGCTCGCGGAGCCGAGCGCCGGCTTCGCCCAGGCCGTCGGCTGAGCATCCGTTCGCTGCTCGAACGACACCCGGAGCGGCGTAACATCCTCGAAACAATCGGGACACCGCAGGGAAACGCCTGCGCCGTAACGTCGGTCACGGTTGCGCTCGCAGCCGCTCGGCAACCCAACCCATGGAGACCATCGCATGTTCCGTGACTCTTCCGAGGTCCTGAAGTTCATCAAGGACACGGACGTCAAGTTCCTCGACATCCGCTTCACCGACCTGCCCGGCGTGCAGCAGCACTTCAACATCCCGGCCGCGAGCGTGGACGAGGACTTCTTCACCGTCGGGCAGCTCTTCGACGGCTCGTCGATCCGCGGCTTCCAGTCGATCCACGAGTCGGACCTCCAGCTCATCCCGGACGTCTCCACCGCCTTCGTCGACCCGTTCCGCACCGAGCGCACGCTCGTGATGCTCTTCGACATCTACAACCCCCGCAACGGCGAGATCTACGGCCGCGACCCGCGCCAGGTGGCCAAGAAGGCCGAGAAGTTCCTCGCCTCGACCGGCATCGCCGACACCGCCTTCTTCGCGCCCGAGGCGGAGTTCTACATCTTCGACGACGTGCGCTACGAGGTGAAGCAGAACAAGAGCTTCTACGAGGTCGACTCGAACGAGGCCGCCTGGAACACCGGTCGCGTCGAGGAGGGCGGCAACCTCGCCAACAAGACCCCCTTCAAGGGCGGCTACTTCCCCGTCTCGCCGGTCGACCAGCACGCCGACATGCGCGACGACATCGTCATGAAGCTCATGGAGGTGGGCCTGCAGGTCGAGCGCAGCCACCACGAGGTCGGCACCGCCGGACAGGGCGAGATCAACTACAAGTTCGACACGATGGTGCACGCCGCCGACGACATCCTGAAGTTCAAGTACATCGTCAAGAACACCGCGCTCGAGTGGGGCCGCGTCGCCACCTTCATGCCGAAGCCGCTCATGGGCGACAACGGCTCGGGCATGCACACCCACCAGTCGCTGTGGAACGACGGCAAGCCGCTGTTCTACGACGAGGCCGGCTACGGCGGCCTGTCGGACATCGCTCGCTGGTACATCGGCGGCCTGCTCAAGCACGCCCCCTCGGTCATGGCCTTCACGAACCCCTCGGTCAACTCCTACCGCCGCCTGATCCCCGGCTTCGAGGCGCCGACGAACCTCGTCTACTCGGCGGGCAACCGCTCGGCGGCGATCCGCATCCCGATCACGGGCACGAACCCGAAGGCCAAGCGCATCGAGTTCCGCACCCCCGACGCCGCGAGCAACCCGTACCTGGCCTTCGCGGCGCAGATGATGGCCGGCATCGACGGCATCCTCAACAAGATCGAGCCGCACGAGCCGGTCGACAAGGACCTCTACGAGCTGCCCCCGGAGGAGGCCAAGACGATCCCCCAGGCGCCCTCCTCGCTCGAGGAGTCGCTGCGGGCCCTCGAGAACGACCACGACTTCCTGCTCGCGGGCGGCGTGTTCACGAAGGACCTCATCGAGACCTGGCTCGACTACAAGCGCGAGAAGGAGCTCCTGCCCTTCGCGCAGCGCCCGCACCCGTTCGAGTACGAGCTGTACTTCTCGGTCTAGGCGCGCCCCGCACCGCCACCACAGCGCCCGAGGGCCGCATCCGCATCGCGCGGGTGCGGCCCTCGCGGCGTTCACGGGGATGCTCGGAGCCCGCCCGGGCTCCCGCCCCGCCGCGCCCGGTCAGGCCGTGGTCGCCGCGCCGTAGAAGCCGCGCTCGAACACCTTGCGGGCAAGCCGGGTCGTGCGCAGGTAGTCCTCCTCGAGGCGCGCCGCTGCCCCGGGTCCGTAGCGCATGAGGCGCGCCACGCCGTCGAGCTGCTGCCGGTCGGTCGGCAGCACGTCGGCCGTCCTGGCGCTCCACAGCGTGATCGCGGAGCGGGCGCGCGAGGCGATGAGCCAGGCCTCGCGCAGCCGCGCCGCCTCCTCGGCGTCGAGCAGCTCGGCCGCGACGGCGGCGTCGAGCGCCCCCAGCGTCGAGGTGGTGCGCAGGCCGGGCACGCGCGCCGCATGCTGCAGCTGCAGCAGCTGCACGAACCATTCGACGTCGCTCAGCGAGCCGCGGCCGAGCTTGAGGTGCCGTGCGGGGTCGGCCGCCTGCGGAAGCCGCTCCGACTCGACGCGCGCCTTGATGCGGCGCACCTCACGGGCATCCGTCTCGCTGAAGGAGGCCGGGTATCGCACGGTGTCGGCGAGCGTCGTGAAGTCGGCGGCGAGGGCGTCGTCGCCGGCGACGACGCTCGCGCGCAGCAGCGCCTGCGCCTCCCAGGTCAGCGACCAGCGCTCGTAGTAGGCGCGGTACGACTCGAGCGAGCGCACGATGACGCCGTTGCGCCCCTCGGGGCGCAGCCCGGCATCGAGCTCGAAGGGCAGCCGCAGATCCTCGGTGAGGCGCACGAGCTCCTTCACCACCTGCTCGGCGCGCTGCTGGGCGCGCTCCCCCGCGCCGGCGTCGCGGTGCACGTACATGACGTCGGCATCGGAGCCGAAGCCGAGCTCGCGACCCCCGTAGCGGCCCATGGCGACGATCGCGAACTCGATGCCGTCGTCCTCGGGGTGCGCGAGGGCGAGCGCTCCGCGCAGGTAGGTCGTCGTGATGTCGCTCAGCGCGGCACCGAGCTGCTCGACCGTGATGACGTCGAGGATGCCCGCGAGGGCCGCCCGCAGCGTCTCGCGTCGGCGGGCGGTGCGCAGCGCTCGCGCCGCCGCCTCCCCGTCGCCCGCGTGCCGCGCGATCGTCGCCCGCTGCTCGTCGAGCAGCGCCTCGAGCGGGCGCGGGCGCAGCTCCTCCTCGTTCTCGAGCCACGCAGCGCCCTCGGGGATCCGCTCGAACAGCCCGCCGACGTAGCGCGACGAGGCGAGCACGCTCGTGAGGCGCTGCGCCGCGCCGCTGGAGTCGCGCAGCATGCGCAGGAACCAGTACGCCTCGCCCAGGTCGTCGCTCAGTCGGCGGAACGCGAGCAGACCGTAGTCGGGGTCGGCGCCGTCGGCGAGCCACTGCAGGATGACCGGCAGCAGCGTGCGCTGGATCTGCGCGCTGCGCGAGACGCCCGAGGTGAGCGCGGCGATGTGGTGCAGGGCGCCGCGCGGGTCGACGAAGCCGATCGCGCGCAGTCGCGCCTCGGCCTGCTCGCTCGTGAGCGCGAAGCCCTCCTCAGGCAGCGCCGCGACGGCCGAGAGCAGCGGCCGGTAGAAGAGCCGCTCGTGCAGGCTGCGCACGGCGAGCTTGGTCTGCTGCCAGCGCGCCGTGAGCTCGTCGGCGGTGGCGACGAGCCCGGTCGCGCGGGCGATGACGCGCAGTCGCTCGGGGTCGCGCGGCATGAGGTGCGTGCGCCGCAGCGCGTCGAGTTGCAGTCGGTGCTCGATGACGCGCAGCAGTCGGTAGTCGCTGGAGAACTCGGCCGCTTCGGCCCGCCCGATGTACCCGCGCTCAGCGAGGGCGGCGAGGGCGGCGATAGTCGAGCGCTCGCGGACCGAGTCGTCGAGGTGGCCGTGCACGAGCTGCAGCAGCTGGATGGTGAACTCGACGTCGCGCAGCCCTCCCGGGCCGAGCTTGAGCTGGACATCCACCTCGTCGGCGGGGATGTGCGCCGTCACCCGCTCGCGCATCGCCTGCACCGACTCGACGAACCCCGCCCGCTGCGAACTCTGCCAGACCAGGGGCGAGACGATCGCGAGGTAGTCGTCGCCGAGCTCGAGATTGCCCGCGACCGGCCGCGCCTTCAGCAGCGCCTGGAACTCCCAGTCCTTCGCCCAGCGCTCGTAGTAGGCGCGGTGCGAGTCAAGCGAGCGCACGAGTGCGCCGTCCTTGCCCTCGGGTCGCAGGTTCGCGTCGACCTCCCACAGCCCCGGCTCGACCGCCGGCTCCTGGATGCCTCTCGCCGTCGCCTGCGCCAGTCGCGTCGCGATCTCCACGGCCCGCGCCGTCTCCAGGCCGGAGGCGCCCTCGGCGACGTAGATCACGTCGACGTCGCTGAGGTAGTTGAGCTCGCTCGCCCCGCACTTGCCCATGCCGATGATCGCGAGTCGGGTGCGGGCGACGTCGTCGGCGGGGAACGTGCTCGCGCGGCGCGCGATCTCGAGCGAGGCGTCGAGCGCGGCGCCGGCAAGATCGGCGAGGGCCGCACCGACGCGCGGCATCGCCTCGAGCGGGTCGGGGTGCTCGAGATCCCACACCGCGAGTCGCAGCAGGTGGTGGCGGTAGCGCACGCGCAGGGCGACGACGGCGGCATCGCCCTCGTGCGGGGCGACCGCCGCGCGCAGGTCGTCGCGGTACCCCTGCGCCGTCAGGGGCTCGGGCAGCGCGTCGCGCAGCGCCGTGAGCTCGCCGGGACGGCGGCGGAGGAACTCGGCCAGGCCGTCGCTCGCGCCGAGCGCGCGGAGCAGGCGCCTCGTCCAGCCCTCGTCGGCGAGGACGGCGACCACGGCATCCTCATGCTGCTCGTGCAGGCGCCGCAGCCACCGCAGCGCGCGATCAGGGTCGGCGGCGAGCCCGAAGGCCTCGAGGTGCGGCTCGTACCCGCCGAGCGCCTCGCGCGCCGCGCTGAGCTCGGTGAAGCCCAGACGCGCAAGCGCGGAGAGGCTCAGCGGTGAGGAGGGCATGGCGTGGTGGCGGCGCGGTGGGGCTCGGCTACAGGATCTCCAGGTTGCTCTCGAGCTCGTAGGGCGTCACCTGCGCGCGGTAGGCGGCCCAGTCGCGGCGCTTGTTGAGCAGCACGTAGTTGAAGACCTGCTCGCCGAGGGTCTCGGCGACGAGCTCGCTCTCCTCCATGAGACCGAGCGCGCGGTCGAGGCTCGAGGGCAGCGGCTGGTAGCCGAGGGCGCGGCGCTCGGTCTCGCTGAGCTCCCAGACGGTGTTCTCGGCCTCGGGCGGCAGCTCGTAGCCCTCTTCGATGCCCTTCAGGCCCGCGGCGAGCAGCAGCGAGAAGGCGAGGTAGGGGTTCGCCGCCGAATCCATGCCGCGGTACTCGACGCGGGCGCTCTGGCCCTTGCCGGGCTTGTAGAGCGGCACGCGCACGAGGGCCGAGCGGTTGTTGTGGCCCCACGTGACGTAGCTGGGGGCCTCGTCGCCCGTCCACAGTCGCTTATAGGAGTTGACGAACTGGTTGGTGACGGCGGTGATCTCCGGCGCGTGCTTCAGCAGGCCCGCGGCGAACTGGCGGCCGATCTTCGACAGCTGGTACTGGCCGGCGGGGTCGAAGAAGGCGTTCGTGTCGCCCTCGAAGAGCGACAAGTGCGTGTGCATGCCCGAACCGGGGTGCGCGGCCAGCGGCTTGGGCATGAACGTGGCGTAGACGCCCTGCTCGATCGCGACCTCCTTCACGACGGTGCGGAAGGTCATGATGTTGTCGGCCGTCGTGAGGGCGTCGGCGTAGCGCAGATCGATCTCGTTCTGGCCGGGGCCGGCCTCGTGGTGGCTGAACTCCACCGAGATGCCGAGATCCTCCAGCATGCGCACCGCGCGGCGCCGGAAGTCGTGCGCCGTGCCGCCGGGCACGTTGTCGAAGTAGCCGGCGGCGTCGACCGGCTGCGGGCCCTCGGGGCCGTACTTGCTGCTCTTCAGCAGGTAGAACTCGATCTCGGGGTGCGTGTAGAAGGTGAAGCCGCGCTCGGCGGCCTTCGCGAGCGTGCGCTTGAGCACGTGGCGCGGGTCGGCGGCGGCGGGCTGACCGTCGGGCGTCGTGATGTCGCAGAACATGCGCGCGGTCGGGTCGACCTCGCCGCGCCACGGCAGGATCTGGAAGGTCGTCGGGTCGGGGTGCGCGAGCACGTCGGCCTCGTAGGCGCGCGAGAAGCCCTCGATCGCCGAGCCGTCGAAGCCGAGCCCCTCGGCGAAGGCTCCCTCGACCTCGGCCGGGGCGACCGCGACCATCTTGAGGGTGCCGACGACGTCGGTGAACCACAGCCGCACGAACTTCACGCCGCGCTCCTCGATCGTGCGGAGAACGAAGTCGCGCTGCTTGTCCATGAAGCCCTCTCTGACCGGCGGAAGGGGCCCCAGGGCCCAGCGTTAGGCTACCGGCTATGCCCCGTCTCCGCTTGGCTCTCGGCCAGTCGAACCCCACCGTCGGAGACCTCCGCGGCAACGCCGAGCAGGTGCTCGCCGCGGCCCGCGAGGCGCACGCCGCGGGAGCCGATCTGCTCGCGCTCGGCGAGATGGCGCTCACCGGCTACCCCATCGAGGACCTCGCCTCGCGCCCCTCGTTCCTGGCCGCCGCGACGCGCGCCGTCGGCGAGCTCGCGACTCGGCTCGACGCCGAGGGCCTCGGCGAGCTCGTCGTCATCGTCGGCCACCCCGACGGCCCGCACGCCCCGCGCGAGCTCGGCACGTCGAACGCGCCGACCGCGATCGCGCAGAACGTCGCGAGCGTCCTCCACCGGGGCGAGGTGGTCGCCCGCTACGCCAAGCACCACCTGCCGAACTACTCGGTGTTCGACGAGTACCGGGTGTTCATCCCGGGCGACGAGCTGCTCGTGCTGCGCATCCGCGACATCGACGTCGCCCTCATCGTCTGCGAGGACCTGTGGCGCGACGGCGGCCCGGTCGGTCGCGTGCTCGAGGCCGACGCCGGCCTGCTGGTGGTCATCAACGCCTCGCCGTTCGAGCGCGACAAGGACGAGGTGCGGCTGCCGCTCGTCACGCGCCGCGCCGTCGAGACCGACACCGTCGTCGCCTACGTCAACATCGTCGGCGGGCAGGACGACCTCGTGTTCGATGGCGACAGCGTCGTCGTCGACGGCTCCGGCACGATCCTCGCCCGTGCGCCCCAGTTCCGGGAGCACCTGCTCGTCGTCGACGTGGATGCCGAGGCCGCCACCGACACGCCGCTGCCGCCGGCCGTCGCCCGCGTCGCGATCGCGAGCGCAGCATCCGCCGGCCCCCACCTGCCCGCCCTGCCGCGCGACGTCGCCGAGCTGCCCGACGACCGGGAGCAGATCTGGACCGCGCTCGTCACGGGCGTGCGCGACTACGTGGAGAAGAACGGCTTCCGCTCGGTGATCCTGGGGCTCTCGGGCGGCATCGACTCGGCCGTGTGCGCGGCGATCGCCGTCGACGCGCTCGGCGGCGAGCGTGTGCACGGCGTCAGCATGCCGAGCCGGTGGAGCAGCGACCACAGCCGCTCCGACGCCGACGACCTCGCCGAGCGCCTCGGCCTGCAGTACTCGGTGGAGCCGATCGCCGACCTCGTCGCGCCCGTCGAGACGCAGCTCGCGCTCGACGGCGTCGCCGCCGAGAACCTGCAGGCGCGCATCCGGGCGATCATCCTCATGGGACTGTCGAACATGCACGGGCACCTCGTGCTGACGACCGGCAACAAGACCGAGCTCGCGGTCGGCTACTCGACGATCTACGGCGACTCGGTCGGCGGGTTCGCCCCGATCAAGGACGTGCCGAAGACGCTCGTGTGGGAGCTCGCCCGCTGGCGCAACGAGCACGCAGCCTCGCGCGGCGAGACGCCGCCGATCCCGGAGAACTCGATCGCGAAGCCGCCGAGCGCCGAGCTGCGCCCCGGCCAGGTCGACCAGGACTCGCTGCCGCCGTACGAGCTGCTCGACGCTGTGCTCGAGGCCTACATCACGCGCCACCTCGGCAAGGACGACATCGTCGGGCTCGGCTACGACCACGACCTCGTGCACCGCATCACGGGCCTCGTCGATCGCGCCGAGTGGAAGCGCCGCCAGGGCGCGATCGGGCCCAAGATCTCGGGCATGGCGTTCGGTCGCGACCGGCGCCTGCCGATCACGTACCGGCCGACCGAGTGACGCGCATCACCCGGGTCTAGGGTGGGTCGCATGGCTGAGCAGGCACTCAAGCGCGTCCGCACCCGGCACTTCGCCCGCGCGAAGGAGCAGGGCATCAAGATCACCGGTCTGACGTCGTACGACGTGCTGACGGCGCAGATCTTCGACGAGGCCGGCATCGACTTCCTGCTCGTCGGCGACTCGGCCGGCAACACCGTGCTCGGCTACGACACCACGCTGCCGGTCACGATCGACGACCTGATCCCGCTCACGCGCGGCGTCGTGCGCGGCGTCAAGCGCGCGCTCGTCGTCGCCGACATGCCGTTCGGCTCGTACGAGACGGGGCCCGACGAGGCCCTGCACACCGCGTTCCGGTTCATGAAGGAGACGGGGGCGCACGCCGTGAAGCTCGAGGGCGGGCGCCGCTCGGCCGAGCAGATCCGGCGCATCGTCTCGGCGGGCATCCCCGTCATGGGCCACATCGGCTTCACGCCGCAGAGCGAGCACGGGCTCGGTGGCCACGTCATCCAGGGCCGCGGCGAGGCGGCCGACGCCCTGCTGGCCGACGCGAAGGCCGTCGAGGAGGCCGGGGCGTTCGCGGTCGTGCTCGAGATGGTGCCGGCCGAGGCCGCGCGTCGCGTGACGAAGACGCTGAGCATCCCCACGATCTCGGTCGGCGGGGGGCCGCACTGCGACGGCCAGCTCGTCGTCTGGACGGACTGGGCGGGGCTGTCGAGCGGCCGCCTGCCGAAGTTCGTGAAGCAGTACGCCAACCTCCGGCAGGTGCTGAAGGATGCCGCGCTCGCCTACCGCGCCGACGTCGAGTCGGGCGCCTACCCCGACGCCGAGCACTCGTACGAGGACGACACGGCCGAGCAGGCGCTGCAGGAGCGCGCGAACTGAGCCGAGCGGCTCAGCGCTCCTGCGCACTTAGTGGTCCACCGCCCTCGTACTTGTTCGCTCCAATGACAAGTGACGCAGATTTGACAATCGATACTTTCGGCTCATGAGTGACAACCTTGATGTTGTTGCTTTGAATCTCGATGAATGTCAACTTTCGCAGGGGAAGCCCGCCGAGCTTCTTTGCCCTCGGGCAGTATTTACCCGAACGGAGCGGTGGGGGGCAAACCCTACACTCAATGCACCGTGATCATGGCAAGGATCGAGCAGACTACGGACTTGTATAAGACCGTCTGGTGGGGGCCGCAGAAGGTCGCGGGTCCCTTTTAGTCCGTGAATACTGGGGAGGCACGGCTCGTCCAGAAATCCGTTATCCGACGGTGCGATGATCTCCGGGAGACGACATTCCGAATGATCGTTAGGAGCACAGGCACTTTTCCGACGGGTGTCAGAGGGACCGCGTCAGCGTTTGAAGAGGCAAAGTTGCGCTGTGGGACCGTGTAGACGATTCCAGTGGTGGGTTGCGAGCCGCCGCTGCGCGCAACCCGCCACTTGAGTCCGTCATTTGGCGCCGTTGTCTTCGAAGGAAGCGAACCCAGTGCCCCGGTCGTATCGAAAACCGATCGAGTATGACGAAATGCTAACACCGAACGTAAATCGGTCGGAGATTTCTTCGGCAAACTCAATTGCTTCGTCTTGCTCTCGAAAGACTCCCAGTACCCCCATAATTTCAGGATCCTCATCGCGAACAAGCCAAATAACGTTCGCTTCAGTTTGGTGCTCGAATTCTCTTCTTCGCCACCCCATGACAGACCACTTTCTTATTGATCTCGTGCCCACTTGACAACGCATCGCCTTGGTGGCGTCGCTTGCGAATAACAAGCGCGTATCCTCACACCGACATTGTCCGCTGCACGATTAGCATGAGTACTACGCGATTCGGGAGCCAAGCCCAAGTCCCCCGGCGTGAACACCAGTCGTTCGCGGGCGAACCTCGACCTTGAGATTGGTGCGGATCACACGAGCATGAGCACGCGGCGTTCAGAGCGAGCGGCGAGTCGGACTAGACGACCAAGCGCCGTTCTGATCCTGCGCCTCCTCCTCGGCCCAGCGGCGGGCTCTCTCGCGCGCGATCTCGGGGGCCCGAGCAGCCTCCTCGCGGCTCGCGTACGGGCCGTCGCGGTCGGAGCCGAGGGACTGCGGCCCCTCCTCCACCTCGCCGGTGCGGTGGTTGTACCACCAGTGCAGCTCATCGCGCTCGGACATGGGCCGCTCCCCTCGCTCGGTAGACTCGACCCTATGCCTCGCGACGCCTCCGGCCACCTCACCGCCGGGAGGCTCTCACCGCAGCGTCAGGTTCCGGCGAGCATCCCGCGCCCCCCGTACGTCGGGAAGGCGGCCCCTCCCCCGCACGTCGGCGGCGACGTCTACGACGCCGAGACGATCGAGCTCATCCGCGAGTCGGGCCGCATCGCCGCGCAGGCCGTCGAGGCCGTCGGCGCCGCGATCGCGCCGGGGGTCACGACCGACCAGCTCGACCGCATCGCGCACGAGTACCTGCTCGACCACGGCGCGTACCCGTCGACGCTCGGCTACCGCGGGTTCCCGAAGTCGAGCTGCACGAGCCTCAACGAGGTCATCTGCCACGGCATCCCCGACGACACCGTCATCGCCGACGGCGACATCGTCAACATCGACATCACGGCGTTCAAGAACGGCGTGCACGGCGACCTCAACAAGACCTTCCTGGCCGGCGAGCCGAGCGAGGATGCCCGCCTGCTCGTCGAGCGCACGCAGGAGGCCCTCCACCGCGGCATCAGGGCCGTCGCGCCCGGGCGGCAGATCAACGTGATCGGCCGCGCGATCGAGGCGTACGCCAAGCGCTTCGGCTACGGCGTCGTGCGCGACTTCACGGGGCACGGCGTCGGGCGCTCGTTTCACTCCGGGCTCATCGTGCCGCACTACGACGCCGCGCCGCAGTTCGACACCGTCATGGAGGTCGGCATGGTCTTCACGATCGAACCCATGCTCACGCTCGGCACGATCGAGTGGGATCTCTGGCCCGACGACTGGACGGTCACGACGAAGGACAAGTCGCTCTCGGCCCAGTTCGAGCACACGCTCGTCGTCACCGAGCGCGGCGCCGAGATCCTCACTCTGCCCTGATACCCCTGCCCCGACACCCGCCCCGGAAGGACGCAGCGCATGACCCTCGCAGTTGGCATCGACATCGGCGGCACCGGCATCAAGGGGGCGCTCGTCGACCTCGGCACGGGCGCGCTCGTGAGCGAGCGCGTGAAGCGACCGACCCCGCCCGGCGGCGCACCGGACGCGATCGTCGCGCAGACGGTCGAGATCCTGGCCGAGCTGGATGCTCCCGCCGAGGCACCCGTCGGGGTCTGCTTCCCCGCGATCGTGCTGGAGGGCCGCACGATGTCGGCCGCCAACGTCAGCGAGCAGTGGATCGGCCTCGAGGCCGAGCGGCTGTTCGAGGGCGAGCTGGGGCGGAGCATCCACTTCGTCAACGACGCGGACGCGGCGGGCGTCGCGGAGGCCCGCTACGGCGCCGCAGCCGGCCAGCCGGGGCTCACCATCCTGACCACCCTCGGCACCGGCATCGGCAGCGCCTTCCTGTTCGACGGCACGCTGATCCCGAACACCGAGCTCGGGCACCTCGAGCTCGACGGCGACGACGTCGAGCACTGGGCGTCGAACGGCGTGCGCGAGCGGCAGGAGCTCACGTTCGAGGCGTGGGCGCAGCGCCTGCAGCGCTTCTACGCCCACGTGGAGTTCCTGTTCTCACCCCAGCTGCTCGTCGTCGGCGGCGGCGTGTCGAAGCACCACGAGCAGTTCCTACCGCTGCTGCGGCTGCGCACCCCGATCGTGCCGGCGGCGCTGCGCAACAACGCCGGCATCATGGGCGCGGCCGCGCTCGCGCATCGCCCCCTCTGACGGGCGCCGCGCTAGGCGCGACGGAAGCGGTTCACCATCGGGCAGTCGAACGGGTCGCGCGCCTTCAGGCCCACCTCGTTGAGGTGCCGGATCACGATGCGGTACGACTCGCCGATGCTCGCCTCGGTGTAGGTGATGCCGAGCTGCTGGGCGTACTCGCGGGTGATCTCGCGGGCGCGCGCCAGCGCGGGTCGCGGCATGTTCGGGAACAGGTGGTGCTCGACCTGGTGGTTGAGCCCGCCGTACAGCGCCGTCGACCACCAGCCGCCGGTGATGTTGCGCGAGGTCAGGATCTGCCGGCTCAGGAAGTCGAGCTTCGAGTCGTGCGGCAGGATCGGCATGCCCTTGTGGTTCGGGGCGAACGAGGCGCCCATGTAGACGCCGAAGACGGCCAGCTGCACCCCGAGGAACGCGAACGCCATGCCGAGCGGCAGCGCCCAGAAAACGACGGCGACGTAGAGCCCCAGCCGCAGCGCGATGAGCGTGAGCTCAAGGGCTCGACCCTCGACGCGACCGCGGTCAAACAGGCTCGCGATCGAGCGCACGTGCAGGTTGAGACCCTCGAGCATCAGGAGCGGGAAGAACAGCCAGCCCTGGCGGCGCGTGAGGAGCGCGATCGGCCCGCGCGTCGCAGCCGCGTCGGCCTCGGTGAAGCGGATCGTGTCGATCTCGATGTCGGGGTCGGCGCCGACCTGATTGGGCTTGGCGTGGTGGCGCGAGTGCTTGTGCATCCACCAGTGGTAGCTGATGCCCACCACACCGGCGGCGAGCCAGCGGCCGGCGCGATCGTTGGCCTTGCCCGACTCGAAGATCTGCCGGTGCGAGGCCTCGTGGGTGATGAAGGCGATCTGCGTGAGGATGATGCCGAGCGCGGCCGCGATGAGCAGCTGGTACCAGGAGTCGCCGAGCAGCACGAACCCCGTGATCGCGCCGCCGAGCGCGGCGATGAGAGCGGCGAAGACCGCGACGTAGAAGCCCCGCCGGCGGCGCAGGAGGCCAGCGTCGCGCACGGTGCGCATAAGAGCGGAGTAGCTGCTCGTCGGGTGCGCCGCAGCGGGGTCGCGGGGCTGCGTGACGCGCACGGGGCCGAGCGCGGATGCGGGGATGGAGGTCATGGAGGCCTTCTTCGTCGGGTCGCCGACTTCCCAGCCGCCACGGTCATCCGGGCGAACCCGGTGGATGCCTGCCACGCTACGTGGCCGCCCATGCGAAGACCGGCATACGTGTCGCGGGGTTGACGCGCCTCGACGGTGTGCATAGCCTCCCCTTCCTTGAAGCGCCCGTCGGGCGGTGGTTGACTGCCGCGCATGACGGATCCGCACCCCGCCGCCCCAGCCGCACACGACGCCGAGCCGCACGACCGCGGAGCGTTCAGCGACGGCCTCAACAAGCTCCGCGCGGGCGTGCTCGGCGCCAACGACGGCATCGTCTCGGTCGCCGCTGTCGTGGTCGGCGTGGCGGGCGCGACGAGCGAGCTGGCCCCGATCCTCACCGCGGGCGCCGCGGCCGTCGTCGGTGGTGCGTTCTCGATGGCCCTCGGCGAGTACGTCTCCGTCGCGAGCGCTCGCGACAGCCAGACCGCGCTCATCGAGAAGGAGAAGCGTGAGCTCGCCGAGATGCCCGAGGAGGAGCTCGCCGAGCTCGCCGCGATCTACGAGTCGAAGGGCCTGTCGCGCGAGACGGCGCAGCGCGTCGCCGAGGAGCTCACCGCCCACGACGCGCTCGCGGCCCACCTCTCGGCCGAGCTGCACATCGACGAGACCGAGGTGCTCAAGCCCTGGCAGGCGGCCTGGGCGTCGTTCCTGGCCTTCCTGCTGGGGGCGGTGCTGCCCATGCTGGCGATCGCGCTCCCGCCGGCCGAGCTGCGCATCCCCGTCGCGTTCGCTGCCACCCTCATCGCACTCGGCGTCACGGGCGCGCTCGGCGCGCGACTGGGCGGCAGCCCGGCGCTGCGGCCGGCGCTGCGCGTGCTCGTCGGCGGCGCGCTCGCCCTCGGGGTGACCTTCGCGATCGGCTCGCTGCTCGGCACGACGATCGCCTGACGACGACGCCGGTCGACGCCCCCGGGCGCGCACCGGTGAGGCAAGTGGGCCGGCCGATACGCCGGGTTCTGTTCCCGGGATCTCTCCCGTTCGACGGCCATCTCTCTCGACGTGACGTTGCCGGCACGTTCTAGCGGTCTACCCGACACCTCAGCGAGCCGCCTCGACGGTGTCTGTCTGACCTTGCTCCGGGCGAGGTTTACCCAGCGAGCCCGATCACTCGGGCCCCTGGTGGTCTCTTACACCACCGTTTCACCCTTACCGCCGGCCGAAGCCTGCGGCGGTCTGCTCTCTGTTGCACTTTCTCGCGGATTGCTCCGGGTGGGTGTTACCCACCGCCCTGCTCTGCGGAGCCCGGACGTTCCTCGGCGGAGCCGTTCCCCCTCGCGGGGGCGTGTCTCCGACGCGACCGTCTGGCCGACCCACTTGCGTCCCCCAGGCTAACGCTCTCAGCGCGAGAAGGATGCCCGGGCATCCATCGCATCGTTCGCGCACTTGTCGGCGCGCGAGTTCTGCAATCGCGGCACCCACTCGAAGCGGACGGGGGTTCCGGTGAGCGCCTGACGGGCTTCGGCGGCGAGCTCGGCCATGGCGGGGTGCTTGATCTTCCAGCGGCCCATCATCTGCTCGACGACGAGCTTGGAATCCATGCGAATCGTCAGCTGGGCATCCGGGTCGATCTCGAGGGCGCGGCGCACGCCCGCAAGCATCCCCGAGTACTCGGCCACGTTGTTGGTCGCCGTTCCCACCCAGACGCCCACCTCGGCGAGCACCTCGCCGCTGGACGGGTCGATCACGACGGCGCCCCCGGCGGCGGGGCCGGGGTTGCCGCGCGAGCCGCCGTCCGCCTCGACGAGCAGCTCGCGGGTCACAGCCCCGACTCCGCCGTGCGGACGAGGATCGCGTTCGAATCGGGGCACAGGATGACCTCGTCGGGCGCGGCGCGCCGCACCATCTCCAGGTCGGAGCCGGTGAGAGTCACACCGCTCGCGCTCGAGACGCGCGCCCGCAGGTGCGAGGCGCCCGTGCCGTAGCGCTCGCGCTGCTTCTCGTACAGGGCGACCAGGTCGGTCGGCAGCTCGGCGGCGAGGGCGTCGCGCTCGGCCTGCACGCTCGCGCGCTCGGCCTCGATCGCCTGAAGGGCCTCCTGCAGCTCGCGCTCGGCGGACTCGCGGCGCGCCGTGTGCGCCTGCAGCGTGTCGCTCGCGCCATTCGCGGCGGTCTCGAGCAGCTCGATGCGCTCCATGAGGGTCAGCTCGACCTCCTCGAGCTCGCTCAGGCGGGCCCGCAGCGAGCCGAGCTCGTGCTCGAGCCCCTGGATGTCCTTCACCGACGAGCTCTGCTGCAGGCGCTCGGTGTCGCGCGCGATGCGCTTCTCGACCAGGTCGACGTCGGACTCGACGCGCCCGAGCTCGCGCCGGGCATCCTCGAGGTGCCCGCTCGTCTCGACGACGGCGGCCTTGATGCGCTCCGCGTCCTCCTGCAGGGCCGTCACGGCGGCGCGCTCCGGCAGCGTGCGCGCGCGGTGGGCGAGCTGCTGCAGAGCGGTGTCGAGCCGCTGCAGGTCGAGCAGGCGGGCCTGCGTCTCGGGGGCGGCGGTGAGGGCCATCAGGGGTGCTCCTTCCGCGCCGTGGTGGCCGGCGCGTCGTTCACGATCAGCAGGGTCCAGGGGTCGGTGCGTCGCTCGCTCACGACGACCTCGATGTTGGGCAGGGCGGCGCGCAGCTCGTCGGCCGCGGTCGCGAGCCACAGCGACTCGCTCGCCCAGTGCGAGACGTCGACGAGCGCCGGGCCGCCGGCGACGAGCGCGGTCTCGACGGCCTCGCTCGCGGGGTGGTGGCGCAGGTCGGCGGTGACGTAGACATCGGCGGCGCGCACGGCGGGGTGCGCGAGCAGCGAGTCGCCCGCTCCCCCGCAGACGGCGACGGTGCGCACCGGTCGGGCGGGATCCCCCGCGACCCGCACACCCCCGACCGTCGGCGGCAGGATGCTCGCGACGCGCCGCGCGAACGCCTCGAGCGACTCGGCCTCGGCGAGCGAGCCCACGCGGCCGAGGCCGCGCTCGGGGCGCCCCGGCGCCGGCTCGATCGGGCGCGAGCCCTCGAGCCCGAGCAGCTCGGCGAGTCGCGCGCTCGTGCCGGTCTCGACGACGTCGGCGTTGGTGTGGGCGGCCACGAGCGCGCAGCCGCCGCGGATGAGCCGCGCGAGCAGGGCGCCCTTCGCGGTCGACTCGGCGACGGTCGTCACGCCGCGCATGAGCAGCGGGTGGTGCACGAGCAGCAGCTGCGCTCGGCGCTCGACCGCCTCGTCGACGGTGTCGGCGACGGCGTCGACTGCGAGCAGGATGCGCTCGAGCGGCGCGGCAGGATCGCCGGCGAGGAGACCCGGAGCATCCCACGCCTCGGCGCCGTCGAGCGGCCAGAGCCGCTCGGCCGCGGCAAGGGCGTCAGCGACGGTGCGGGGCATGCTCCCAGTCTAGGAGTCGAGCACCGCGCGCGATTCGGCCTCCTGCAGGCGACGCACGGCGGGGATGCCGGCCACGATCGGCGTGAGCAGCCCGATGAGCAGCGCGACGGCGACGCCCGCGTCGCTCTCGGCCACCGGCCCCGTCGCCCCCGTGAGCCGCCACAGGTAGCCCTGCCCGTCGAGCAGGGCGAGGCTCGCGCTCGTGAAGCCCCAGCCGATGACGCTCGCCACGACGAGCATGGCGGTGTTGACCCAGCGCACCGGCGGGTAGACGCCGCCCGACTGCAGCAGCGACGGCGAGTGCACGCGGCGGGTGCGGATCATGGTCTCCGCGCCGAAGATGCCCGCCCAGGCGGCGACCGGCACGGCGAGCGTGGTCAGCACGTCGCGCAGCAGCACCTCGAGCGAGGGGGCGCCCGCCACGAGCGGCGCCGCGATCGCCCCGGTCACGACGACGCCGATGACGACGCTCATAGGGCGCGAGGTGCGGATGCCCGTCGCGAGCAGCGCGAACCCTCCCGAGTAGAGCGCGAGGGCCGCGGCTGCCAGCAGGCTCACGGCGACCGCGAGCACGAGCGGCAGGGCGAGCGCGGCCGGGAGCAGGCCCGCGAGCGCGGCGATCGGGTCGGTCGCGAGCGCGGCCCCGAGCTCCGGGTCGGAGCTCGCGAGCGCGGCACCCCACGCGACGAGGGCGAAGGCCGGCAGGGTCGCGCCGAATGAGGCGAAGAGCACGGCCCCCGCGCCGATCGTGCCCTTCGCCTGGTAGCGGGCGAGGTCGCCGGCGGAGTTCGCCCAGGCGAGCCCGACGAGGCTGAATACGAGCACGGCGCCCGTGACCACGAGCGACCAGTCGCCATCCGGGATGGCGAGCGCGGCATCCATATCGAGGGCGGGTGCCGTCACGACGAGCACGATCACGACGAGGATGCCCGCCAGCACGCTCGCGACGGCGGCGACGATCGCGATCATGCCGTAGCCGAAACCCGCGATCGCGGCGGCGACGACGAGGCCGGCGGTCGCGATGCCGCCGGAGAGCGCGAGCGGGTCGACCGCCTCGGCGATGCCGGCCGCGCGGAGGCCCGCCGTGACGCTCGCGCCGAGCATCCCGAGCAGGGCCGCCGCCCACAGCAGGCGTGTGACGACCGCGAGGATCGCCGGCAGCAGGTTGCCGACGATGCCGAACGTGGCGCGGGAGACGACCATCGTCGGTTGGCCGCTCCACTTGCCGGCGAGCGTGCCCAGGCCGAGCGGGAGGAACGAGACCGCCACGCCGACAAGCGCCGACAGGATCGCCTGCCGCAGGCTCATGCCGAGACCGATCAAGACGCCGCCGAGACCGACGCTCACGACGCTCGCAGTGACCGCGAACCACAGCCAGAACAGCCGGATCGAGCGGCCCGCGCGCAGCGCGACGGGGGTCGGCTCGAGCGCGGAGGCCTCCACGCGGAGCGCCGGCGGGTTCGTGCGCTCGCCCGAGTCGACGACGGGGACCGCCTGCGAGCCGGTCGCGACAGGGGCCGAGCTCGACGGGACGATCGGGGTCGGGGCGATCGGGCCCGGGGCGATCGGGCCCGGGGCGATCGCCTGTGGCAGGGACGCCGGGCTCGCGCTCGAGCTGGCCGCGGCGGGGCCGGGGTCGCGCAGCAGCTCGTCGAAACCGAGCGCTGCGGCCGCGACAGCCGCCGGGTTCGTCAGGATGGGGCCCGTCGGCGCACCGAGAGGAGCGGCGGGCATCGGGCGGGGCGTGTCGGCGATGGGCTGCTCAGCCACCGCAGGCTCGGGCACGGGAGGGTCGGCCAGCGCCGGCTGGGGCAGTGTCGGCTCGGGCAGCGCCGGCGCGACGAGCGGCTGCTCGGCGGAGGCCGGTGACGCGTCGTCGAGGAAGAGGCGCTCGAGCGCGGCGGCACCGGTGTGGGGCTCGGGCTCGATGAGGGGCGGCGGCTCCGAGCCGGCGAGCGTGGCCGTCGCGGGCTCCTCCGTGGGCTCGGGCTCCTGCGTGGGCTCCGGCTGCGAATCGGCCGCCGCACCGGGTGCGTCGTCGGTGACGGGTGGCGGCACGACCGCCGAGGGCACGAGCCCGAAGGGCGGAGGAGACGCGGCGAGAGCCTGCGCGAGCGCGTCGGCACCGGTGCCGGGGTCGCTGTCGGTGCCGTGGGCGCTGTCGGTGCCGGTGTCCGACGTGACGGGCGCGGCGTCGGCCGAGGCCTCGGGCTCCGCCTGCTCGATCGGGGGCACGGCCTCGGCGGGAGCATCCGCGACGATCGGCGGCAGTAGGAGCGGCAGACCGTCGCCGGTCTCGTCGGCCGGTGCTGGCCCGGAGGCTCCGGGATACCGGGCCCACGGGTCGTCGGCGGCGGCCGCGGGAGACACGATGTCGATGACGCCCGTGAAGCCGCTGCGCACCGACTCGACGAGGTCGTCGGCGTGCGGCACGCCGCTCTCGCGCACCGCCTGCTCCCACAGGCTCAGTCGTTGCGCCTCCTGCGCGCGCAGCGTCAGCTGCTGCTCGAAGAGCTCGATGAGCTCGGCGGTGCTGCCGGGCGGCGCCTTCGCGGGGTCGAGCACGGCGGCGAGCTCGTCGTCGGAGAGCGAGGCGCGCTCGGGCGGCGGGGGCACCCCCGGGATGCCGAGCTGCTCGGCGACCGACTGCGCCGAGGGGATGCCCGGGGCCGGGGCGTCGACGCCGACGGGCTCCGCAGCGGGCGGGGCGCTGTCCACCTGCCACACGACCTGCGGCGCGGGCTGCTCGACCGCCTGCGGGGCGGGCGGCGGGGCGACCGGCGGCGCGACCGGCGACGTCTCAGCGACCGGAGCCGACGTCGGCGCGCTGACCGGCGCGGGCGACGGACTCGGCATCGGAGCGGGCTCCCCCGTCAGCGATCCCGGTTCGTAGCGCGCGCCGACCGGGGGCGGGGTGTAGGTCGAACGACGCGGCCCCGGCGGGAGGACCGGTTCGCCGTCGTCGGGTTCGAGGGGATCGACCATGAGCCGAATGATAGGGGCGCTAGTGCGCGCCGGCGGGGCGACGGGCCGTCGACACGACGGAGACGCCGGCGAGGATGAGCGCGAGCCCGATCCAGCCGAGCACGTCGAGGCGCTCGCCCACGATCGCGACGGCGAGCAGGGTCGCGACGACCGGCTCGAGGAGGGTGATGACCGTCACCGTCGAGCTGCGGATCAGGCGCAGTCCCCAGCCGAACAGCACGTAGGCCAGGAACATCGGGCCGAGGGCGAGATAGCCGACGATCGCGAGGTTCGTCGAGCGCTCGAACAGCGCGGCCCCCGTCGCCGCGAGCACGATCGCGAGCGGCACGGCGCCGAGCCCGAAGACCGCCCCCATCGTCGCGCGGCCGGAGACACCGAGCCCGATCACGCGACCGGAGGCGAAGGTGTAGAGCGCGTAGGCGGCGCCCGCGAGCAGCCCGAGCGCGACGCCGAGGCCGAGGCTCGCGGGCGCGGTCTCGCTCGCGTCGCCGTGCCCGCCGACGACGAGCAGCGCCACGCCGACGATGGCGGCGCTCGCGCCGAGCATCCACTGCCGCGACAGCGGTCGACGATCGACGACAAGCTCCAGCAGCGCCGCGAAGAGCGGCCCCGAGCCGAGGGCGACGACGTTGCCGATCGCGACGCCCGCGAGATCCATGCCGGAGTAGAAGGCGAGCGGGTAGACCACGACGCCGACCGCGCCGATCAGCAGCCAGCGGCGGGCGTCGGCCCGCCGGATGGCGGCCAGCGCGCCGCGCGCGCTCACCGCGAACAGCAGCGCGCCGCCGATGGCCATCGTGGCCGCGCCGATCGCGATCGGGCTGACGGACTCGGAGACGAAGCTCGCCGCCGTGCCCGTCGTGCCCCACAGCAGGCTCGCGACGACGAGCGCGAGCAGGGCCGAGCGCACGGGATGACTCCTCTAGGGTGGGGATCGCCGCAGGCGCGGCTGGCCCGATCGTAGCCACCGCCCGCGGCAGCGCCCGCATCGACGACGACTCGAGGAGCCCCGCGTGACCGAGAACGAACTCATCGCGCACTGGAACACCGCCAGGAAGCACATCATCGCCTCGCAGCTGGCCCCGACCTTCCTGCTGGCGGTGACGGTGTGGATGCTCGTCGACGGCCTGGCCGAGACCGAGCTGCCCGTGCGCCTCGCGGCGGCCGGCATCCTGCTCGCCTCGGGCATCCTCGGCGCGCTCGCGCAGTACGCCGCCGCGACGGAGGGCCGCGCCGTCATCGAGGCCCTGCGCGCGCTGCCGTCGTCGAGCACCCTCGCTCGCCGCATCGTCGGCATGGGTCGCGGCGTCGAGATCGTGCGCTTCGTCACGCCGACGATCTTCGTGCTCGTCTTCGTCGCGCTGCTCTGGGCGCTCTTCCTCTGACGGCCGATCAGGCGCGCCGGTAGGCGGCGACGAAGAGCTTGCCGCGGGCATCGCCGATGCGCTCGACGAGCGCGTCGATCGCGCGCTGCGACATGCCGGGCACCACGAGGTCGTACGGCCCGAGCGCTCGCAAGGGCTTCACGCGCAGCCGCACGACCTCCCACCCGACCTCGCGCAGCAGCTGGTCCTTGCGCCGATCCGTCGCCTCGCGACGGCCGACGTGCTCGTCGGCGTTGCGGCCGATCGTGTCGAGCTCGACTGCGACGGCGAACTCGGGGATGACGATGTCGGGCCAGACCTCGAGCCGCTCGAAGAACGGCCGCCGCACGCGCACCGCGTTGGGGGTGAGGTCCACGGCGAGTCGCGCCTCGATCGCGGCGCGCACCGCAGCCTCGGTCGCGCTCGTCGCGCGCGGGGCGATCGCGCTGCGGAAGGCGCGCCCGGGTGCGACGTCGGCGCTCGGCACGACGGGGATCGCCGCGGCCGCGGCCGACACGTGGCGCGGCGGGCGCGAGCGCGTCGCCCCTGCCGCTCGGCCCGAGGCGCCGTCCGGACGCGGCGCCGGGCGCGGCCACTTCGAGCCGGGCCCCGGCAGGGCCCCGGGCGCCGCGCAGACGGGGCACCACGAGCGGCCGCCCCGGCGCGCGCCCGGTCGTGCGCGCTGCTCGGCGGGGGTCGCGACGAACTCGTGCCCGATCGGGCAGACCCACACGAGCCAGACCTCCGCCGCGGGCGGCACCTGCGAGAGCACGAGATCGCGATTGCGCTCGGGGCGGAACTGCTCGACCAGGGCGGCGAACGGCGCCCAGGCGTCGCGGTAGCGGCCGATCTCGTAGGGCACGTCGCGGCCCGTCGACCACTGCCGACGCGACCACCACTGCTCGACGCTCTCGGGCACCACGGAACCTCCCCGGGCGCGGGTGCGCCCGCGGGCGAGGCTACGACGGCCCACCGACACGGGAGCTCGTGACGGCTCGCCCGTGGCGGCGTCGCGCGATGCGGTGGGCCCTGAGGGACTCGAACCCCCGGCATCCTCGGTGTAAACGAGGCGCTCTACCAGCTGAGCTAAGAGCCCGCGGGGCCAGACTAGCCGCGGTCGGGCGCGGCGGTGTCGAGGGCGTCGGCATCGAGCGCGTCGAGCGCCGCATCGTGGGCGGCGGCGTCGCGCGGACGCTCGTCGGTGCCGCGCACGACCGCGCGCACGACGCCGGTCGCGTCGACGAGCACCGACACGCGATCTGCCCAGCCGCGGTCAGGAAGCAGGACGCCGTACGCGCTCGCGACGGCGCCGTGGGGCCAGAAGTCCGACAGCAGGGGCAGCGCGAGCCCGTGAGCGTCGCCGAACGCGCGAAGAGTCGCCATCGAGTCGACCGAGACGGCGACGACGCTCACGCCGCCCGCCGCGAAGCGGGCGACGTCGTCGTCGAGCGCCCGCAGCTCGTCGGTGCAGACCGGCGTGAAGGCGAGCGGGAAGAAGGCGACGAGCACGCCCCGCCCGCCCCGGGCATCCGGGCCCTCGATCGTGCGCCCGTGCGCATCGCGCAGGGCGAAGCGGGGGGCGCGCGCGCCGACCTCGATGACCATGCTCCGAGGCTAGCCGGGCCTCGGAGGCCACGCGGGTGCGCGGGTCTAGAGTGGGAGGGTTCGCCTGTTCGCGCGCCGAGACCCGGCCTGCGACGCCGACGCTCCCCCCTAACGACCACCAGGAAGAGGTTCAGGGTGACGGTCAACGACCAGGATCCGTACTCGGTGCACACGATGGATGCGGATCCCGAGGAAACCGCCGAATGGAACGAGTCGCTCGACGCCCTCGTGCAGCAGCACGGGCCGCAGCGCGGGCGCGAGATCATGCTCAGCCTGCTCAAGCGCAGCAAGGAGCTGCACCTGGGCGTGCCGATGGTGCCGACGACGGACTACCTCAACACCATCGCGCCCGAGAACGAGCCCGAGTTCCCCGGCGATGAGGAGCTAGAGCGCCGCTACCGCGCCTGGATCCGCTGGAACGCCGCCATCACGGTGCACCGCGCCCAGCGCCCCGGCATCGCCGTCGGCGGCCACATCTCGACCTACGCCTCGAGCGCCGCGCTCTACGAGGTCGGCCACAACCACTTCTTCCGCGGGGCGGACCACCCCAACGGCGGCGACTCGATCTTCTATCAGGGTCACGCCTCGCCCGGCATGTACGCCCGCGCCTTCCTCGAGGGCCGGCTGAGCCCGGAGCAGCTCGACGGGTTCCGACAGGAGAAGTCGCACCCGACGGGCGGCCTCTCGAGCTACCCGCACCCCCGGCTCATGCCCGACTTCTGGCAGTACCCGACGGTGTCGATGGGTCTCGGGCCGATCAACGCGATCTACCAGGCGCAGCTCAACAAGTACGTCACCCACCGCGGCATCGTCGACGGCGACGACTCGCAGGTCTGGGCGTTCCTCGGCGACGGCGAGATGGATGAGGTCGAGAGCCGCGGAGCCCTCCAGCTCGCCGCGAACGACGGCCTCGACAACCTCAACTTCGTCATCAACTGCAACCTGCAGCGTCTCGACGGCCCCGTGCGCGGCAACGGCAAGATCATCCAGGAGCTCGAGAGCTTCTTCCGCGGCGCCGGCTGGAACGTCATCAAGGTCATCTGGGGTCGCGAGTGGGATGCCCTGCTCGCGCAGGACCACGAGGGCGCGCTGCGCGACCTCATGAACGTGACCCCCGACGGCGACTACCAGACCTACAAGGCCGAGTCGGGCGCGTTCATCCGCGAGCACTTCTTCGGTCGCGACCCGCGCACCGCGGCGATGGTCGAGAACTACACCGACGACCAGATCTGGAAGCTCAAGCGCGGCGGCCACGACTACCGCAAGGTCTACGCCGCCTTCAAGGCCGCGCAGGAGCACAAGGGCCAGCCCACCGTCATCCTCGCGAAGACGGTCAAGGGCTACGGTCTCGGCCCGAGCTTCGAGGGCCGCAACGCGACCCACCAGATGAAGAAGCTCACGCTGGAGAACCTCAAGCAGTTCCGCGACGAGATGCGCATCCCGATCACGGATGCTCAGCTCGAGGCCGACCCGTACCGCCCGCCGTACTACCACCCGGGCGCCGACGACCCGGCTATCCAGTACATGCACGAGCGTCGCCGCGCGCTCGGCGGGTACCTGCCCGAGCGCCGCTCGAAGTACGTCGACGTCGCGCTGCCGCCCGCCTCGGCCTACGAGGTCGTGAAGAAGGGCTCCGGCAAGCAGGAGGTCGCCACGACCATGGCGTTCGCGCGCCTGCTGAAGGATCTGCTGCGCGACAAGGAGTTCGGCAGCCGCATCGTGCCGATCATCCCCGACGAGGCCCGCACCTTCGGCATGGACGCGTACTTCCCGACCTCGAAGATCTACAACCCGAACGGGCAGCACTACACCTCCGTCGACCGCGAGCTGCTGCTGGCCTACAAGGAGAGCCCGCAGGGCCAGATCATCCACACGGGCATCAACGAGGCGGGCGCGTTCGCCGCGTTCACCGCGGTGGGCACGAGCTACGCCACGCACGGGCAGCCGCTCATCCCCGTCTACGTCTTCTACTCGATGTTCGGCTTCCAGCGCACGGGTGACGCGATGTGGGCCGCGGGCGACCAGATGGCGCGCGGCTTCATCATCGGCGCCACCGCCGGTCGCACCACGCTCACCGGTGAGGGCCTGCAGCACGCCGACGGCCACTCGCCGCTGCTCGCCTCGACGAACCCGGCGGTCATCACGTACGACCCGGCCTACGGCTACGAGATCGGCCACATCGTGCGCGCGGGCCTGGACCGCATGTACGGCGGCAGCCACCCCGACCCGAACGTCATGTACTACCTGACGGTCTACAACGAGCCGATCGTGCAGCCGGCCGAGCCCGAAGGCCTCGACGTCGACGGCCTGCTCAAGGGCATCTACCTGCTCAAGCGCGGCGAGCACCAGGGCACGAAGGCGCAAATCCTCGCCTCGGGTGTCGCCGTGCCGTGGGCGATCGAGGCGCAGCAGCTGCTCGCGAACGACTGGGGCGTGTCGGCCGACATCTGGAGCGTCACCTCGTGGAGCGAGCTGCGCCGCGACGGTCTCGCGGCGGAGGAGCACAACTTCCTCCACCCGGGCGAGGCGCCCCGCACGGCCTACGTGACCGAGAAGCTACGCGGCGCGGAGGGCCCGTTCATCGCGGTGAGCGACTTCATGCACGCGGTGCCCGACCAGATCCGGCCGTTCGTGCCCGGCGACTTCGCGACCCTCGGAGCCGACGGCTTCGGGTTCAGCGACACGCGCCCGGCCGCTCGCCGCTTCTTCCACATCGACGGCCCGTCGATCGTCGTGCGCACGCTGCAGCAGCTCGCACGACGCGGCCAGGTCGACCCGTCGGTGGTCGCGCGAGCGATCGAGCACTACCGTCTGCATGACGTCACCGCGGGAACGACCGGCTCCGCCGGCGGCGAGGCGTAGGCGTCAGCAGCACCGAACCGGGGCCCCGCATCGTGCGGGGCCCCGTTCCGAGTCGAGGAGGGACGAGCCATGGCGTCGATGACGAAGGCCCAGACCCTGCAGTATCTGCGCAACATCTCGGGCGAGCTCGCCACGGCGACGCTCAAGCGGCTCGACGACACCCTGCCCTGGTACCGCGAGATGCCGCCGAGCCGGCGCTCCGCGGTCGGGCTGGTGGCGCAAGCGGGCATCAGTTCGCTCATCAGCTGGTACGATGACCCCACCTCCCAGCCGTGGATCGCCGCCGACGTGTTCGGCGCCGCCCCGCGCGAGCTGCTGCGCTCGGTGAGCCTGCAGCAGACCCTGCAGCTCATCCGCGTCGTGGTCGAGGTCGTCGAGGAGCGCGTCACGAGCGGCGACCAGAGCCTGCGCGAGGCGATCCTGCTGTACAGCCGCGAGATCGCCTTCGCCGCCGCCGACGTGTACGCGCGCGCCGCCGAGGCGAGGGGGCTGTGGGATGCCCGGCTCGAGGCCCTCGTCGTCGACTCTATCCTCAGCGGCGAGTACGACAACGAGCTGCCCAGCCGCATCGCGGCGCTCGGCTGGAACGGTCACGGCGAGGTGTGCGTGCTCGTGGGCACAACGCCGCGCATCGTCGACGTCGACCAGATCCGCCGCACCGCGCGCCACGTCGACGCCGACGTGCTCATCGGCGTGCAGGGCAACCGCCTCGTCGTCGTCATCGGTCGCGCGCTGCCGAAGGCCGACGAGCCGCCGCAGGCGCCGGCCAGCTTCCCGCAGATCGCGCAGTCGCTCGAGCCGTTCTTCGGCACCGGCCATCTCGTGCTCGGCCCCGAGGTGCCCGACGTCGTCGACGCCGGCAAGAGCGCGAAGGCGGCCCTCGCGGGCTTCGCCGTGGCCCGTTCGTGGCGCAACGCCCCGCGACCGACCCTGGCCGACGACCTGCTGCCCGAGCGCGCGCTCGCCGGTGACCCGATCGCCCGCGCGACGCTCATCAACCGCATCTACAAGCCGCTCAAGGCGCACAACACCGAGCTGCTGACGACCCTCTGGGCCTACCTCGACAACGGCCGCAGCCTCGAGGCGACCGCTCGCGAGCTCTACGTGCACCCCAACACCGTGCGCTACCGTCTCAAGCGCATCAGCGAGGTCATCGGGTGGGACGCCACCGGCGCCCGCGAGGCGATCATCCTGCAGTGCGCGCTCATCGTGGGCTCGATCGCCGAGCCCGAGGGGCAGCGACGCTGACGAGGAATGCCGAGCCGGGCATCCGTCGCCCTGTACCTTCCTGACAAGGTCCCGACGAGTTCTTGGCCCTCGTCCACCACCTCCCCCTCCCCCGCCCCTTTGGAAGGATGAAGGCATGATCGTCGTCGTCGCCCCCGGTCAGGGGTCGCAGACCCCGGGCTTCCTCGAGCCGTGGCTCGCCGATCCCGCGCACCGCGCGCGCGTCGAGGCGCTCGGCGAGGCCGCCGGCATCGATCTCGTCGCGCACGGCACCGTGTCGGACGCCGACACCATCCGCGACACCGCGATCGCGCAGCCGCTCATCGTCGCCGCGTCGCTCGTGAGCGCCGCCGCGCTGCTCGCGGGCCGCCGCGATAAGGTCGGCGCGGTCGCCGGGCACTCCGTCGGCGAGTTCGCCGCCGCCGCGATCGCGGGCGTGCTCGACGAGGCCGACGCGCTGCGCCTCGTGCGCGAGCGAGGCCTCGCGATGGCCGACGCCGCTGCCGCCGTGCCCACCGGCATGAGCGCCGTGCTCGGCGGCGACGCGGATGCCCTGCGCGAGCGCCTCGTCGAGCTCGGCCTCGAGGCGGCCAACGTCAACGGCGGCGGCCAGACCGTCGTCGCCGGCGAGCTGCGCAACCTCGACGCGCTGGCGTCTGACCCGCTGCCGGGCACGCGGGTGATCCCGCTGCAGGTCGCCGGCGCGTTCCACACGAGCTACATGGGCTCGGCGGTCGAGCGCGTGCGCGCCGCCGCCGCGAGCGTCCCCGCCGCCGACCCGAGCATCCGCCTCTACACGAACCGCGACGGCTCGGTCGTGACCTCGGGCGCTGCTTTCGTCGACCTGCTCGTCGGGCAGATCTCCTCGCCCGTGCGCTGGGACCTCTGCATGGAGTCGATGGCGGCCGACGGCGTCACGGGCGTCATCGAGCTCCTGCCCGCTGGGGCGCTCGTGGGCCTCGCCAAGCGCGGCCTCAAGGGCGTGCCGACCGTCGGCATCAAGACCCCCGACGACCTGCCCGCCGCGATCAAGATGCTGGAGAGCGCATGACCGAGCAGCCCGTCCTGAAGCAGTCGGTCGGCGTGCCGTTCACGCGCATCTGGTCGGTGGGCGCCGCCCGCGGCGACGTGACGGTGCCCAACGACGACATCGTCGGCCCGATCGACTCCTCCGACGAGTGGATCCGGCAGCGCACCGGCGTCATCACGCGCATGCGCGCCTCGGCGTCGGTGACCGCCGTCGACCTCGCCGAGGCCGCGGCGAAGGAGGCGATCGAGCGCGCCGGCATCGAGCCGGGCCGCATCGGCGCCGTCATCGTCTCGACGATCTCGAACCCCGTGCAGACGCCGTCGCTCGCCGCGCTGCTCGCCGAGCGGGTCGGAGCCAACCCGGCCGCCGCCTACGACGTGTCGGCCGCGTGCGCCGGCTACACCTACGGCATCGCGCAGGCCGACGCCCTCGTGCGCGCCGGTGCCGCCGAGTTCGTGCTCGTCGTCGGCGCCGAGAAGCTCAGCGACTTCGCCAAGCCCACCGACCGCACCATCTCGTTCCTGCTCGGCGACGGCGCCGGCGCCGCCATCGTCGGCCCCGCCGACGCCCCCGGCATCGGCGCGAGCGTGTGGGGCTCCGACGGCTCCAAGTGGGAGACGATCGGGATGGACCACACCATCGCCGAGGGCGTCGCCGTCGGCGAGTTCCCGACGCTCCGCCAGGAGGGCCAGACGGTGTTCCGGTGGGCGGTCTGGGAGATGGCCAAGGTCGCCCAGCGCGCGCTCGAGGCCGCAGGCGTCACCGCCGACCAGCTCGCGGCGTTCATCCCCCACCAGGCGAACATGCGCATCATCGACGAGTTCGCCAAGCAGCTGAAGCTGCCCGAGACCGTCGTCATCGCGCGCGACATCGCCACGACCGGCAACACCTCGGCGGCGTCGATCCCGCTCGCGACGCATCGACTGTTGCAGGAGCATCCGGAGCTCTCGGGCGGCCTCGCCCTGCAGATCGGCTTCGGCGCCGGCCTCGTCTTCGGCGCCCAGGTGGTGCGGCTGCCCTAGCCCGCCACGACCACCTCGGCCACCGCGCCCCGCGCGCACCCCGCCCTAGGATGGGGGACGGTCATTCGACACCCCCTGAGGAGACAACACCATGGCACACACCACCGAAGAGGTTCTCACGGGCCTCGCCGAGCTCATCAACGACGAGACCGGCATCGCGACCGACTCGGTCGCGCTCGACAAGTCGTTCACGGACGACCTCGACATCGACTCGATCTCGATGATGACGATCGTCGTCAACGCGGAGGAGAAGTTCGACGTGAAGATCCCCGACGAGGAGGTCAAGAACCTCAAGACCGTCGGCGACGCCGTCACCTTCATCGTCAACGCCCAGGGCTAGACCTTGACGCGGATGCCGGGGCCGGCTCCCACGGGAACGGCCCCGGCGACCGCACCGCACTCCACCACCCCCGACTGAAGCGGACGTCATGACCACGATCGTCGTCACCGGAATCGGTGCCACCTCCCCCCTCGGCGGCACGGCTCGCGAGAGCTGGGAGGCGCTGCTCGCCGGCGAGTCCGGCGCCCGCGCGCTCGAGCAGCCCTGGGTCACCGAGCACGACCTGCCCGTCACCTTCGCCGCGCAGGCCAAGGTGCGCCCCGAGGAGGTGCTCGAGCGGCAGGAGGTCAAGCGCCTCGACCCCTCGGCCCAGTTTGCCCTCATCGCCGCGCGCGAGGCGTGGGCCGACGCCGGCGCCCCCGACATCGCCCCCGAGCGGATCCTCGTCGACTACGCCACGGGCATCGGCGGGCTCTGGACCCTCCTCGACGCGTGGGACGTGCTGAAGGAGAAGGGCCCCCGCCGGGTGCTGCCCATGACGATTCCGATGCTCATGCCGAACGCGGCCGCGGCCGCGATCAGCATGGGGCTCGGCGCTCGCGCCGGCGCCCGCACCGTCGTCTCCGCCTGCGCCTCCGGCACCGAGGCGATCGCCAACGCCTACGAGCACCTCCAGCAGGGCCTCGCCGACATCGTCGTCGCCGGCGGCACCGAGGCGGTCGTGCATCCGCTGCCGATCGCCGCGTTCGCGTCGATGCAGGCGCTCTCGAAGCGCAACGACGATCCGGCCGCCGCCTCGCGCCCCTACGACGTCGATCGCGACGGATTCGTGCTCGGCGAGGGCGCCGCGGCCCTCGTGCTTGAGACGAAGGAGCACGCGCTCGCTCGCGGCGCCCGCATCTACGCCGAGCTCGCCGGCGGGTCGGTGACCTCCGACTCGTACCACATCACCGCGCCCGACCCCGAGGGCTCGGGGGCCGCGCGCGCCGTCATCGCCGCGCTCGCGCAGGCCGGCGCCTCGCCCGACGAGGTGACGCACATCAACGCCCACGCGACCTCGACACCCGTCGGCGACGTCGCCGAGTACGAGGCGCTCAAGCGCGTCTTCGGCGACCGGGTCTCGTCGATCCCCGTCTCGGCGACGAAGGCCTCCACGGGGCACCTGCTCGGCGGCACCGGCGCGCTCGAGGCGGTCTTCACGGTGCTCGCGCTGCACGAGCGCACGGCTCCCCCGACGATCAACCTCGACAATCAGGACGAGCGCATCCCGCTCGACGTCGTCACCTCGCCGCGCCCGCTCGGCGACGGCCCGCAGCTGGCGATCTCGAACTCGTTCGGGTTCGGCGGGCACAACTCGGTCATCGCGTTCCGCTCGGTCTAGGCCGCGCGCACGGGGCGGGTCGTCTGCGGACGGCCCGCCCTTCGCGTTGCCGGGCCGCCGCGCCGCGCGCCGCGCCCGTCGACAACTCAGGACGATCGCGTCGCCCGTCAACAACTCAGGACGATCGCGTCGCCCGACCGAGGCGCCCGCGTCGACAACTCAGGACGAGCCACGTCTCGCGAGCCCCGGGGAGCGTTCACCCGGTGCCCGTGGCGCCCGTTGTCCTGAGTTGTCGACGCGATGCGGTGCTGCGCTCCTGAGGGTCGGGGGTCGATCGTCCTGAGTTGTCGACACGCGCGCGGTCAGCCGGCGCGGTGCAGCCAGACCACGCGCTGGCCCTCGCCCGCGTGCCGGAACACCTCGAGCTCGTCGTCCCAGGCCTGGCCGAGGGCGAGGCGCAGCTCGCGGTGCAGCTCAAGCGTGTTGCTGCCGGCGACCTCCATCGCGTACCGGATGCGATCCTCCGGGATCACCATGTTGCCCGCGACGTCCGTCTGGGCGTAGAAGATGCCGAGGTCGGGCGTGTGCATCCAGCGGCCGCCGTCGGTGCCGAACCCGGCCTCCTCGGTGACCTCGAAGCGCAGGTGCTCCCAGCCGCGCAGCGCGCTGGCGATGCGCGCCGCCGTGCCGCGCTCGCCCTCCCAGGTGAACTCGGTGCGCATGGCGCCTCGCAGCACCGGCTGATCGATCCAGTCGAAGCTGACGGCGCGTTCGATGGCGCGACCTGCCGCCCACTCGATGTGCGGGCAGAGCGCGCGCGGAGCGGAGTGCACGTAGAGCACTCCGCGAGCCGTTGCTGTTGCCACTGTCTTCTCCGTTCCGTCAGGTTCGACTTCCCCATCGACCTGGTGACGGTGCAGCGGCGTCTTCAGTTGTGCGGTCACCCGCTTCCCGCATTATTCCCCACAACTGTGGGGAATCACAAGCATGTCGTTCGATGTCGTCGAGCGATTTTCGAGCCGATGCATACGCCGCATAGTCTGGGCTCATGACGCTTCGTCATTCGCTGCTCTCCGTGCTCACCCTCGGCCCCGCCTACGGTTACCAGCTGCACGCGGAGGTGGTGGAGCGCACGCGACGCGACGCGCCGCTCAACGTCGGCCAGGTCTACTCGACGCTCGACCGCCTCCGCCGAGACGGCCTCGTGGAGGACGCCGGCTCGACCCCCGACAACCTGCCGCTCTACCAGCTCACCGATTCGGGCGCGATCGAGGCCCGCATGCATCTCACCGAGCCCGATCTCGCCGACTGGCACGAGATGGTCGAGCGCGTGCTGCTGGCGATGTCGTTGCCGGGCAACCACCTCGAGACGCTGCTGGCCAACTACCGGATGCTCTGGTCGCCCCGCGACGGAGCCTCCGTCGAGATCGCCGACCCCTCCGGCGGCGCGGCGCAGGCCTCGGCCGCCCACGCGCAGCGCCTGCTGCGCTCCGCGGCGCTCGCGTGGCTCGACTCGCTGCCGGTCATCGAGCCGTGGCCGCTGCGCACCGACCGCCGGCGTCGCGGGCGCCGCGCCGCCGAGCCGGCATCGGCGCCCGAGGGCGTCGAGTCGCCCTCGCACGGCTCCGCGCGCTGAGCGCCGCTACTTCGCGTCGCTGTAGCGCTCGACGACCGCGACGGTGATCGGGAAGCCCACCGGGCTGTCGCCGAAGAGCAGGCGGCCGGCGTCGGCTGCGGCGGCGCGCAGCGCGAGCTCGACGTCGCCCGCGCGCTCGCGCGGAGCGTGCACGATGAGCTCGTCGTGCAGGAAGTACGCGAGGTGAGGCTGCGAGGCCAGCGGCCCGCCCGTCGGCGACCAGAGTCGGCGGCGCACGCCGGCCATCCATGACAGGGCCCACTCGGCGGCGGTGCCCTGCACCACGAAGTTGCGGGTGAAGCGGCCCCACGACCGCGCCTCGGCGCGTGCGGCGCTGCGCTGCGCCTCGCTCGCGCCGTCGGAGGCGGCGACGAGCTGGCGCTCGCGCCACTCCTCGCTCGGCTGCGGCGAGGTGCGCCCGAGCCGGGTGCGCACGCGCTCGCCGCGCTCTCCCGCGCGCGCCGCCTCCTCGACGAACCTGATCGCCTGCGGGAACACCCGCTGCAGTCGCGGCAGCACGCGAGCGCTCTGGCCCGTGGTGCCGCCGTACATGGCGCCGAGCATCCCCAGCTTGGCGTGCTCGCGCGAGGCGACGGCGCCGCTGTCGACGATGCCCTGGTAGAGGTCGACGCCGGCGCCGGCGCGCGCCATGGCCGCGTCGTTCGAGAGCGCGGCGAGGATGCGCGGCTCGAGCTGCGCGGCGTCGGCCACGACGAGCACCCAGCCGGGGTCGGCGCGCACGGCGCCGCGGACGAGCTTCGGCAGCTGGAGCGCCCCTCCGCCGTCGGAGCCCCAGCGGCCGGTCACGACGCCGCCCGGCACGTAGCTCGGGCGGAAGCGGCCGTCGCGCACGTGGGCGTCGAGCCAGCTCCAGCCGTTGGCGGTGAGCAGGCGGCTGAGCTTCTTGTAGCGCAGCAGGGGCTCGATCGCGGGGTGATCGAGGCGCTTGAGCTCCCACGAGCGCGAGCTCGACACGTCGAGGCCCGCGCGGCGCAGCGCGCGCACGAGCTCGGGCGGGGAGTCGAGCGGCACCGTGCCGGGGGCGGCGCCGAGCCGGTGCTCGACCTCCGTGGCGAGGGCCTGGAGGCGCTCGGGGCGCGCGCCGAGGCTCGCCGGGCGGGGGCCGAGCAGCTCGGTGAGGAGGGCGTCGTGGTGCTCGGCGCTCCACGGGAGGCCGACGTGGTGCATCTCGACCGCGGCGAGGGCGCCGGCCGATTCGGCGGCGGCGAGCAGCGCGAGGTCGCGCGGCGTCGGCAGGCCGGGGCCGCGCTCACGCGCGAGGTCGGCGCGCTGCGCGGCGGCGAGGTCGACCAGGGGCGCGGGCTCGCGCTGCCCCGCGTCGCGGGCGCCATCGGCGGGGACGACGGGCGTCGCGCCGGCCGGCTCGAGCTCGAACAGGGCGTCTGCCTGCGGCGCGGCGAGCGGGAGACGCGTCGGCTCGACGGCGCGCGCGAGCCGCGGGTCGGTCGGGCGGCCGTCGACCCCGGCGAGCAGCTGATCGACCAGCCGCAGGTCGTGGCAGCGCTCGACGCGCACCCCGGCGGCGAGCAGGTCGGGGTACCAGCGGGCCGTGTCGCTCCAGACCCAGCGCGGGGGCTCGGACGCCTCGTGCTCGCGTGCGGCGATGGCCGCGGCGAGCGCCGGCGGGTCAAGCTCGGTCGTGGCGTGCTCGTCAGCGACGAGCATCCGCCCGCTCGCTGCGGAGTCGACCACGATGTGCACCGCACCAGTCTGCCCGGCCCCGCCGACGCCGCCGCGCTGGTGCGTCGACGCGCGCCGCTCAGGCGAAGGGCTGAGCGGTCTCCATGAGGCGCGAGCGGATGAGGAAGCGCACGCCCTCGGGGGCCTCGACACTGAAGCCGCTGCCGCGACCGGCGACGACATCGACCGTGAGGTGGGTGTGGCTCCAGTACGCGAACTGCTCGGCGCTCATCCAGAACTCGAGCGGCTGGCCGGTCGAGCCGGTCGGCGCGATGTCGAAGCGGCCGAGCAGGACGTCCTGGTCGGACGTGACGAAGTCGCCGGCCGGGAAGCACATGGGCGACGATCCGTCGCAGCAGCCGCCCGACTGGTGGAACATGAGCGGGCCGTGCTGCTGCCACAGCCGTCGCAGCAGCGCGACGGACTCGTCGGTCAGGGCGACCCTCGAGACCGACTCGCCCTCGATCGTCACAGCGGATTCCAGCATGCTCGGCACCTCCTCGTGCGTCGCGGCGCATGCCGCGGGTGGGTGAAGCGTACGACGGTCGGCCGCGACCAGGCTTCGCGGCCGACCGTCGGTCCGCGAGTGCGCGGGGCGAGGCCTCCGCCGCCGCCCCGCGCACTGCCTGCTAGAAGAAGCCCAGCTTGTTCTCGGAGTACGAGACGAGCAGGTTCTTCGTCTGCTGGTAGTGCGTCAGGGCGAGCTTGTTGTTCTCGCGCCCGATGCCCGAGCTCTTGTAGCCGCCGAACGCCGCCCCGGCCGGGTAGGCGTGGTAGTTGTTGATCCACACCCGGCCCGCCTGGATGTCGCGGCCGGCCCGGTACGCGACGTTGCCGTTGCGCGACCACACGCCCGCGCCGAGGCCGTAGAGCGTGTCGTTCGCGATCGAGATCGCGTCGTCGTAGCCGTCGAAGCTCGTCACGGCGACGACGGGCCCGAAGATCTCCTCCTGGAACAGTCGCATGCCGTTGTGCCCCTCGAAGATCGTGGGCGTCACGTAGTAGCCCTCGCTGAGGTCGCCGCCGAGGTCGTTGCGCTCGCCGCCGAGCAGCAGCTTCGCGCCCTCCTGCTTGCCGATGTCGATGTAGCTCAGGATCTTCTCCAGCTGGTCGTTCGAGGCCTGCGCGCCGACCTGCGTGTCGGTGTCGAGCGGGTTGCCCTGCACGGCCTTGCGCGTGCGCTCGACCGCGTCGCCCAGGAACTGGTCGTAGATCGGCTTCTCGATGAGCGCACGGCTCGGGCAGGTGCACACCTCGCCCTGGTTGAAGGCGAAGAGCGTGAAGCCCTCCTGCGCCTTGTCGTAGAACGCGTCATCGCGGTCGGCGACGTCAGAGAAGAAGATGTTCGGGCTCTTGCCGCCGAGCTCGAGCGTCGCAGGGATGATGTTGGCGCTCGCGTACTGCAGGATCAGGCGGCCGGTCGTCGTCTCGCCCGTGAAGGCGATCTTGCGGATGCGGTTGCTGCTCGCGAGCGGCTTGCCGGCCTCGACGCCGAAGCCGTTGACGATGTTGACCACGCCGGGAGGCAGGATGTCGCCGATGAGCTCGATGAGCACCAGGATCGAGACGGGCGTCTGCTCGGCCGGCTTGAGCACGATCGCGTTGCCGGCGGCGAGGGCGGGGGCGAGCTTCCAGGCCGCCATGAGGATGGGGAAGTTCCAGGGGATGATCTGGCCCACCACGCCGAGCGGCTCGTGGTACTGGTACGACGTCATGTCGCCGTCCATCTCCTGGAAGTCACCGTCCTGCGCTCGGATGGCGGCGGCGAAGTACCGGAAATGGTCGGCCGCGAGGGGCAGGTCGGCGTTGAGCGGCTCGCGGATCGGCTTGCCGTTGTCCCAGGTCTCGGCGACGGCGAGCAGCTCGAGGTTCGCGTCGATCACGTCGGCGATGCGGTTGAGCACGGCGGCGCGCTCGGTCGTGCTCGTGCGGCCCCAGGCGGGAGCGGCCTTGTGCGCGGCGTCGAGCGCGGCCTCGATGTCCTCAGCGGTGCCGCGGGCGACCTCGGCGAAAGCCTTCCCGTTGACCGGCGAGATGTCCTCGAAGTACTGGCCCTTCACCGGCGCGACCCATCCACCCCCGATCCAGTGCTCGTAGCGGGACTTGAAGACGACCTTGCAGTCGGGCGAACCCGGTGCGGCGTAGACGGTCATGACTCTCCTTCGACGTCATTGTCAGGATGCTCGCGCGGGGCTGCGCGGTGCGCACACGCTAGGGCGCCGAAGGTTGCGACCGGTTGCCGACAGTTGCGCGGGCGCGCCCGCGGCCGCTGCCGCGGGGCGTGATCCGCGCCGAGGGTCAGCGGCCGAGCTCGCGCTCGATCATCTCGATACGGCCGACCACCGCGGCGCGTCGAGGACTCGCGGCCGGGAGCAGCCGCAGCGCCGTCGTCCAGACCTCGAGGTCGAGTGCCGCATCGTCGGTGCGCGCGTAGTCGAGCAGCGTGTCGACCGTCGCGTCGGAGAGCATGCTCTCGCGCACTCGGCGAGCCACCTCGAGGCGCATGGCCTCGGCACCCGGTGCGCTCGAGCCGGGCAGCACCGCGCCCGCATAGTGTCCGAGGGCCACGCGGTGCGCGCCTCGGTCGAGGAACGCCAGCACGCGGTGCGCGTCGAGCTGCAGACGCCGAGGCAGCCGGTACGGCCGGCTGAGCGGCACCAGATCGGCGTGCCCGCCCTCCTCGAGCACTCGGCGGAGTCGCACCATCTCGGCTCGCAGCGTCACGATCGCGCCGTCGCGGCCGTGGACCGCCTGCGCGAGGGCCTCGGCGCTGAGGCCGGCCGGATGCCACGCGAGCAGCGCGAGGATCTCCGCGTGCCGAGCGCTCAGCTCGAGCTCACGACCGTCGGACTCGAGCAGTCCGGTCTCGCGCCCGAGCACGCGCAGGAGCGGTTCGCGGGTCACCGCGGCGCGCGTGCGGCGACGGACGGGCGGCTCGACCGTGCGCGGGGCGCTCGTCAGAGCATCCAGTCGCTGCACGTGCAGTTCGGCCTCAACGGCGGCGACGGTCGCTTCGAGCAGCGGCAGCGTCGCGGGCGCGACTGCCTCGTCGCCGCCCGTGATGTCGATCACGCCGATGATGCGACCGCTCGCAGGATCGTGCACGGGCACGGCGGTGCAGCTCCACGGGTGCACGATGCGGTTGTAGTGCTCGGCGCCGCGGATCTGGATGCCGTGGTCGAGGGCGAGGGCGGTGCCAGGAGCGGACGTGCCCGCGACCTCCTCCGACCAGTTCGCGCCCTCGATGAAGGCCATGCTCTCGGCGCGGCGCCGCAGGTCGCGGTCGCCGTCGATCCACAGCAGACGACCGGCCTGATCCCCGACGGCGATGATGAGGCGCGAGTCGAAGGTGTGCCGGATCAGCAGTCGATGAATGATCGGCAGCGTGCTGGCGAGGGGGTGGGCCGCTCGGTACTCGCGCAGCTCGGCCTCGGCGAGGTCGATGGCCGGGAGCGAGTCGGGATCCACGGAGCGGTCGCGCGCGCGACGCCACGAGTCGACCACGACCGACCGGATGCCGTCCGTGCCGTCATCGGGAGCTGCCTGGGCCGCCTCGAGCCGATCGCGCCAGGCGGCGCCGCCGACGGGCACGCGAGCGGAGTGCCACGAGCTCGCCATGGGACACCTCCGCCGGGGCGCCCTCCGTCGGACGCCTCCCTCAGGATATCGGCACCCGCTCGCCGATGCTCGAGGAGCTAGTGCAGCAGCGAGCCGTCCTTGGCGAGCACGTTCTTCTCGCCCGCCTCGATCGCGAACGGGAAGCGGTTCTGCTTGGGCGGCAGCGGGCAGTTGAAGTTGTAGCTGAACGCGCACGGGGGCAGCACCGCGAGGTTGAAGTCGAGGGTGATCGTGCCGTCCGGGTTCGGGGCGAGGAAGAGGAAGCGGCCCACCGAGTAGGTGCTGTCGCCGTTCGTCGCGTCGGCGAAGACGAGCTGCAGCGCACGCCCCGACTTGAAGGCCGCGATGTCGTACTCGACCCCGTCGTGCGTGAAGCGGATCTCCCCGGGCACGACCTCGTCGCGGGTCTTGCCGTCGTCCTTCAGGTGCTCGAAGCCGACCGTCGTGCCGCCCTCGATCTCGCGGAACGTGCCCGTGAGCACCCACGCCGGGTCGTAGGCGAAGGCGTCGATGCCGCCGAAGCTCTCGATGGCCTCACTGCGGGCATCCCACACGCGCAGGGCGTAGGCGCCCTCCTCGCCGGCGATGACGAAGCCGGTCGTGTGGTCGTCGAACACGATGCTCGACGGCGAGGGGTCGTCCTTGCCGCGCACGCGCACGGTGCCGTCGACGAGCTCGCCGTCGACGGTGATGCCGTCGGCCGCGGTCGCCGTCACGAGCAGCCCGCCCTCGGGCGCCGGAGCCCAGCGGCCCGGCACGCCCCAGATTGTCTGGTCGGCGTCGACCCACTGCGTGTTGACGAGCGCGAGCGGGCCCTGCGGCTGCACCGCGGCGAGGTCGCGCCGCTCGCGGAACACCGCGTAGCGCTCCTCCGGCGTCGCGGGGGCGGCGGGCACGGTGGGCTGCGTGGGCGAGGCGGCGTTCGACATGGGCTCCATCCTGCTGGGGATGCTCGGGCCAACGCGAATCGGCGCGCCGCTGTTCCCCCTGACGCCGCCCGTCGGGCCGAGGTCGCGGCCGCGAGGCGCGCCGTGGCCGGCCGCCGTCAGCCGGAGAGCAGCGCTGCCGTCGCGAGCACCGCCGAGTGCGCGAGGGTCAGCAGCAGGAAGACGCGCTCGGCGCCGAGCGCGGCGGCCTCGCCGCGTGCGGGCTGCCGGTGCCACCACACACTCCACCACTGCGCGGCGCTGAGCGCGAGCAGCGCGAGGGTCGCCGCGCTCACGAGCAGGGTCACGGGCTCGCCGACGACGAGCCGCGTGACCTGGTAGAGCGCGACGACGCCCCACGGCACGATGCCGATCGCGGCGCCGACGCTGAACGGTGCGAGCCCGGCCCGGCCCGGCGCGACCCAGCGATCCTGCAGGAGCAGCAGCAGCACCGCACCGGCGGCGAGGGCGTACGCCGCGACGAGCACGCCCGCCTCGCTCACCCCGTTGAGCAGCGCGACGAGCACGATCGTGATGCCGGCCTGCTGCGAGAGCTCGAGCCAGCGCGCTCCCGCCCGCCCGTGCGCGAGCGCCGCGGCGTGCCGTTCGCGCAGCGGCGGGATGCCCACCGCGAGCCGCACGCCGGCGCTCACGAGCAGCACGACAGCGGCCGCCGCCGCGAGATCCACGGCGGCGAAGGGCTCCGGCGGCACGCCGGGGGCGGAGAGCCTGACGGGCAGCTCCGTCGTGAGCCGGGGTGCTGCGACGAGCAGCCCGAGCGCGGCCAGCAGGTGCAGCACGGCTGCGGCGACGGCGAGGGTGTCGAGGCCGGGCATCCGCGTCGGGGGGTCGTTTCGGCGCTGCATCGAGTCGGTCATGCGGGCTCCTCGTGGCCGCGGATCGGCCCTGCTCGGCATGCTAGCGAGGGCTGGGTTCGCCGGTGCTCAGGCGGTGCTCACGAACGAGCGGCAGGCTGATGGCAGAGCACGGCACTCGGGCTCCCGGACGACGGTTCAGTACCCGGCACGCGACAAGACTGGCCACGGGAGGACCGTCATGTCGTGGATCGTACTCATCGCCTCGGGCGTGCTGGAAGCCGTGTAGGCCACCGCCCTGGCGTGCGTCATCGGCCTGAAGCTCGTCAGCGACGCGCACTGAGCGCGCCGGGACGGTGCGGTAGGGCGGACGGGACTTGAACCCGTGACCGACGGATTATGAGTCCGCTGCTCTAACCAGCTGAGCTACCGCCCCGTGAGCCGCGAAGGCTCGTGCGCCACTCTACCGAGCGACGGCGACGCGCCCGCTCAGGGTGCGGGCGTCGGCGCCGCCGAGCCGACGCCGTCGACCACCGGGTCGTCGACCTCCTCGCCGCGGTAGAGCGCCTCGAAGGTCTCCAGCGTGCGGGTGATGTCGTGCCCGGCGACGATGCGGAGGCTCTCGCGCTTGAGCACGAGCAGCTCGTCGTGCGGCATCGTGAAGACGCGCTCGAGGCGCGCGGCGAAGCCCTCGATGTCGCCCGGCTCGTAGAGGTAGCCGTTCTCGCCGTCGTGGATGAGGTGCGGCAGCGCCATCGCGTTCGCCCCGACGACGGGCAGACCCGACGCCATCGCCTCCATCGTGGCGATCGACTGCAGCTCGGCGCGACTCGGCATCGCGAAGACGGATGCCCGGGTCAGCTGCTGCTTCAGGTACTCCTCGGGCGCGTAACCGGCGAAGTGCACGCGGTCGGCGATGCCGAGGTCGCGCGCGAGCCGCTCGAGCGCCCCGCGCTGCTCGCCATCGCCGATGATCTCGACCTTCACGTCGAGCGCGGGATCGAGCAGGGCGACCGCGCGCAGCAGCTCGTCGATGTGCTTCTCGGCCTCGACGCGGCCGAGGAAGAGCGCGACGTTCTCGGTGCGCGGCGCGAGGTTCGGCGTGTAGTGGTCGATGTGCAGGCCGCAGCTGATGGCGTGCACGCCCTGCAGCGCGGTGTACTTCTCGAGGTAGTCGGCGGCCTTGCGGGTCGGCGTCGTGACCGACTCGGCGAGACCGAAGGTGCGGCCGGCCGCTCGCCACATGCCGCGGATCGCGGCGTCCTTCAGCGAGCCGAAGAAGGGCGTGAACTGCATCGCGTTGTCGGGCATGAAGTGGTTGGTGCCGACGATGCGGATGCCGCGCGCGGCGGCCTGCCGCGCGAGCCCGCGGCCGACGACGATGTGCGACTGGAAGTGCACGACGTCGGGCTTCACCTCGTCGAGGATGCGCGCGGCATTGCGCTCGATGCGCCACGGCAGCGCGTAGCGCAGCCACGGGTGCGGCTTCCAGCGCCACGAGCGCAGGCGGTGCACCGTCATCGGCTGACCCTCGTGGTACTCGGTGCGCGTCACGTTGGGCCCGTCCTCCGGGCGCGGGGCGACGATGTGCACCTCGTGGCCCCGCTCGACGAGGCCTGCGGCGAGGCGCTCGGCGAACTTGGCGGCTCCGTTGACGTCGGGGGCGAAGGTGTCGGCACCGATCAGGATGCGCATCGGCTGAGGTCTCGCCGCGTCGGCATGCGGGGCGTCAGGCACGGTGGAAGTGGTCCTTGCGTCTCGGGGCAGGCGCGCGGAGCGCCGCGGTCGGGGGAAGACCAGCGGAGTCTACGGTACCTCAGCGGTGCGTCTGGGGGTGGTGCTTGGCGAGCCGGATGACGCCCACGATCGCGATCGCGCCGGCCGCCACGGAGATGATCGCGGCGGGCAGCGGGATGAGCGTCGCCTCCCCCAGCACGACGACACCGATGAGCACCGCGATGAGCGGATCGACGACGGTGAGCCCGGCGATCACGAGGTCGGGCGAGCCGACCGAGTAGGCCGTCTGCACGAAGTAGCCGCCGAGCGCGGCGCTCGCGAGCAGCGCGACGATCGCGACGACGGTGAGCCACTCGAAGTTGCCGTTGACGATGCGGTTGATGACGACCTTCGCGAGCGTGGCGACGAAGCCGTAGAGCACGCCGGCACCGGCGATGTAGAACATGGCACCCGCGCTGCGGCGTCGCAGCGCGAAGAGCAGTCCGAAGGCCGCGGTCACGATGCCGAGGATGCCGAGCACGGTGAGCAGTTGGCGCTCGTCGATGCGCTGCTCGACGGCGAACGTGGCGGCGACCACGACGAAGGTGCCGACGCCGCCGACGCTCATCGCGATCGCGCCGATCGCCTTCCGGTCGAGTCGGATGCCCGACAGCCGAGCGTTGAGGATCGCCGTGATGACGAGCGCGACGACGCCGATCGGCTGCACGACGATGAGCGGCGCGAAGCCGAGGCTCGTGAGCTGGAAGACGATCGCGAGCCCGAGCATGACGGTGCCCAGCAGCCAGGAGGGCCGGCGCAGCAGGTGCAGCAGCTGGCGAGGGCTCAGGCCCGCCCTGCTGCCGTCGCCGAGGTGCGCCTCGACTTTCGCGACGCCCCGATGCTGGAACTGGGCGCCGAGGGAGAGGAACACGGCGCCGATGAGCGCGAGCGGGATGCCGATGCCGAGGAAGGGACTGCGGATGAGCTCGTCCGTCAGCACGTTCAGCTCGGGGGGAAGCACCCGGACACTGTACCGATCGGTCGGTCGATATCCTGGGCGAATGGCCGTGCTCCCGATCCGCATCACCGGCGAGCCGGTGCTCCACTCCCCCGCGGCGCCCGTCGAGCGCATCGACGACGCGCTGCGCGCGCTCGTGGCCGACATGTTCGAGACCATGGCCGCCGCCCCGGGTGTCGGGCTCGCCGCGCCACAGGTCGGCGTCGACGCGCGCGTGTTCGTCTACGACTGGACGGACGAGGACGACGTGCACTGGCGCGGCGTCGCGATCAACCCCGAGCTGCTCATCAGCCCGCTCGCCCTCGACGAGCTCGACGAGGACGCCGAGGCCGAGGGCTGCCTCTCAGTGCCGGGTGAGCGCTTCCCGCTGCGGCGCGCCGACCGCGCTCTGCTGCGGGCGACCGACCTCGACGGCGAGGCCTACGAGATCGACGCGCACGGCTGGCTGGCGCGCATCTTCCAGCACGAGTTCGACCACCTCGAGGGCGTGCTCTACGTCGACCGCCTGGCCCACCCGTACGGCAAGGCGGCGTTGAAGGCCATTAAGCGCAACTCCTGGGGCGGGCCCGGGCAGTCGTGGCTGCCGGGGCGCGACCACCTCGAAGACTGACGCGGGAGACGGCGGCGCCGCCCCGGGCATCCGCCGACGGTTCGGGCCTCAGGCCGCCCAGCCGAGCGCGCGCAGCGCCGCGGCCACGCCCGCGGCGGCGATGATGACCACGATGAACGGCGTGCGGATCGCGAAGAGGCCCGCGGCCACGACGACGGCCGGCAGTCGAGCATCGATGAGGATGCCCTGGCCCGCGCCGATCGTCTGCACCACAATGAGCGCCGAGAGCAGCGCGACCGTCACGAGGTTCGCGGTGCGCGCCGCCGTCGGGGTCTGCAGCACGCGCTCGGGCACGAGGTAGCCGGCCAGCTTGATCACGAGCACAGCGATCGAGGCGAGCAGGATGATCTGCCAGACGGTCATCGCTCCGACTCCCCCGAGTCGGGCGCCGGCGGCACGTCGTCGTGGTGCGCGAGGAGCGGCGCGGCGTCGCGGCGGCCGAGCAGGTCGGGCACACCGACGAGCACGCCGACGAGCGCGGCCACGAGCACCGGCAGCCCGGGCGGCAGCACGGGAATGACCGCGGCGGTGACGACGGCGGCTCCGACCGCGACGACGACGGGCTGCAGGGCTCGCAGCCGCGGCCACACGAGACCGAGGAAGGCCGCTGCGGCGGCCGCATCCAGCCCGAAGGCGCTCACGTCGCCGAGCAGGTCGCCCAGCAGCGCGCCGGCGAGCGTCATGAGGTTCCAGCCGACCCAGATGATGGTGCCGGTCGCCCAGAAACCGATGCGCTGGCTCGCGAGGGTCGGCTGCGCCGTCGCGACCGCCGTCGACTCGTCGATCGTGAGGTGCCCGGCGAGGAGGCGCTTGGCGAAGCCGGGGCCGACGATCGGCGAGACGCGCACGGCGTACAGGCCGTTGCGCAGCCCGAGCAGCGTCGCGCCGGCGATCGCCGCCGGCCCCGAGGCGGTGCCGCCCGCGGCGAGCACGCCGATGAGGGCGAACTGCGACCCGCCGGAGAACATGACGGCGCTCAGCACGCAGGCCTGCCACACGTCGAGGCCCGAGGCGACAGCGAGCGCGCCGAAGGAGACGCCGTACGCGGCGACCGCGAGGCCCACAGCCCAGGAGGCCCGCCACGCCTCGCGGCGCGCTGCCGCCTCGACGTCGTGGCCGGTCACGAGCGCCGCAGGTCGACCCCGTGCACGCCGTTGTGGTGCCGCAGGGTCGGGAAGACGACGGAGAGGGTGAAGCCGACGCCGGCCTGCGTCGTCGCGGTGAGGATGCCGCCGTACAGCTCGGCGCGGGATCGCATCTCGGCGATGCCCCGGCCATCGACCGTGCGGGTGAGGGCGGCGAGGTCGTCGTCGATCGTGGTCGCCGCGGCGGCCGCGGGGTCGTCGCCGTTGCGGCGGGCCTGGGCGCGGATGCCGTCGTCCTCGACCTTGAGCTGCAGGCCCTGCTCCGTCCAGGTCAGGGTGACGCGCGTCTCGGTGCCGGGGCCGCCGTAGGCGAGGGCGTTCGCGAGGGCCTCCTGCAGGATGCGGTAGATCGCGATCTCGGCGCCCGGCTTGAGCGGGAAGGCCTCACCGAACTCCTCCACGACGACCTCGAGCCCCTGCTCGCGCATGACGCTGATGAGCTCGTGCGCGGCGTCGAGGCGCGCACCCTGCGCGCTGCCCGACTCGCCCTCGCCGACGAGCGACATCACCCTGCGCAGGTCGGCGAGCGTCGATCGGGTCGTCTCGGCGATCACGGCGGCGCTGCGGCCCGCCGCCGAGGGGTCGCGCTGCGCGGCGTACCGAGCGCCGTCGGCCTGGCTGATGACGACGGAGAGCGAGTGGGCGGCGACCTCGTGCAGCTCGCGGATGATGCGCAGCCGGTTCGTCTGCTCGGCGAGGGCGACCTCCGCGTCGAGCCGCGCGCGCTCCGCGGCGGCGCGCTCGGCGTGCGCTCCGGTGACGCGCCCGCGGGCCCGCAGCCACGCCACGAGCAGCGCGATCGCGATGACGACGAGCGCGGCGACGGCGGCCACGGCGCCCAGCACGATGTCGGCCGCGTTCTCGGTGAGCCAGGTGATCACAGGGTCATCCTCTCGCGCGCCGGGGCGTCGTGCGAACCGCGCATCGCGGGCCTGCGGCCCGGCGCTGTGCGAGATGGAGAGTTGGCTCCCCGACTTGGACTCGAACCAAGAACCTGCCGGTTAACAGCCGGCTGCTCTGCCAATTGAGCTATCGAGGATCGCTGCGAACAGCGAGGGATACGTTACCAGAACTCCGAGACCGGATGCGCACGCGCGGGCCGCGCGGAGGGCCGCGAGCGCGACCGCCGACGCCCGCTCAGTACCCCGCGCCGGGGTCGACGATGCCCACGAACCGTCCGTCGCCCAGGAAGCCGCGGACGTTCTCGGTAATGCGGCCGGCGAGCAGCGGCGCGGTCATCTCCGGGGTGTCGGCCGAGTGCGAGGTGATGATGCAGCGCGGCTCGCGCCAGAGCGGGTGGTCGTCGCCGAGCGGCTCCGGGTCAGTCACGTCGAGGCCCGCGCCGAGCAGGCGCTTCTCGCGCAGGGCCTCGGCGAGGGCATCCGTGTCGATGAGGGCGCCGCGGGCGATGTTGACGAGCGCGGCGTGCTCCGGCAGCAGGGCGAGCTCTCGCGCGCCGATGAGTCGGCGGGTCCGGGTCGTCGCGGCGGCGGCGAGGATGAGCCCGTCGGCCCCGGGCAACACCTCGTGCAGCCGGTCGACCGTCACCGTGCGGTCGGCGCCGTCGACCTCGCCAACCGAGCGCCGCACCACCGTGATGCGCACGCGCCACGGCTGCAGCAGCCGGATGATCTCCGCCGCGATGCCGCCCGCGCCGACGATCACGATGTGCCGGCCGTAGAGCGACAGCCCCGTGCGCACGGGCGCCCAGCGGGCCGCGCGAGCCTTCGGCGCGAGCTCGCGCAGCACCGCGTGCAGGAGGGCGACGGCGTGCTCGGCGACCGGCTCGGAGTACGCGCCCTTCGCGCTCGTGAAGAGCGGCCCGGTGCCGTCGGCGTAGCGGGGCAGGATGCTCGCGAAGCCGTCGACGCCCGCCCACGGCAGCTGCACCCAGCCGATGCCCGGGTGCCGCTCGAGCACCTCGGCGAGCTCGTCGGCGCGCTGCTCGCTGAGCCAGATGAGGCCGCGCGTGGCATCGGAGAGCTCGCCGACCGTGGCGCCGCCCGCGAGCGCGGCCTCGACGAAGAGCGCCGTCGGGCGCGGCAGCACCGCGAGGGGGCCGGGCTCCGGTCGGCGCCCGCTCGGCGGCTCCGTGCTGCGACCGGCGAGCGGATCGCGGTGCTGCGCGGGCGCGTCGAGCGGGGCGGGGCGCTCCGGCACCATCGTGCGCGGCGGGATGTGGGCGGCGTGGGACACGCGAGAACCTCCGGGGATGCTCGGCGCCGGCTCGCGCGGGGTTCAGCCGCGCGACAGCGCCGCGAGTCGTTCGACGTAGGGATGGGTCGGCGCGCCGAGCACCTCGTCGATGCCGCCCATGCCCACGATGCTCCCACGGTGGAGCACGGCGAGGCGCTGCGACAGGCGCCGGATCTCGCCGATCTCGCTCGAGACGATGAACGCGGCGAAGCCACGGCGACGCTGGACCTCGGCGAGGTGATCGAGGATGCTCGACCGCAGCGTCGCATCCACCCCCGAGGTCGGCTCGTCGGCGACGAGCAGGTCGGGCTCGAGCACGAGCGCCCGCGCGATCGCGAGCCGCTGGCGCTGCCCACGGCTGAGCTCGTGCGGATACATCGGGATCGTGGCCAGCGTCAGGTGCATGGCGTCGATCGCCTCCGCCACGATGCCGCCGGCGACCTTCTTGGCGAGCTTCGGGTTGCGCTGGAACAGCGGCAGCGCCACGTTCTCGCCCGCCGTGAGGTGCGGGTCGAGCACGGCCGAGGCGTCCTGCGGCACGTGGCCGACGCGCAGCTCGAGCTGGTCGTCGCCGTGCCGGTCGACGTGGCGCACGTCGACGCCGAGCACCTCGAGCGAGCCGCCGGTGATCTCCGGCCCGCGGGGCACGGTGCGCGAGGTGAGGCCCGCGAGCACGGTCGCGAGCGTGCTCTTGCCGCTGCCGGCCTCGCCGATCACGGCGAGGGTCTCGCCAGGGGCGATGTCGAAGGTGATGCCCGTCAGGGCGTCGGCGGCCGCGTGACCCTCGCCGCCGCGGTAGCGCACCGAGAGGTCGACGGCGCGCACCGACGGCCGCAGCTCGCGCCGCGGATCGTCGAGGCGGTGGGCGCGGTCGCTGCTGCGCTCTGCGCCGCCCTCGCCGCGCGCCGCGCCCGCGAGTCGGGCGCCGCGCGCTCGGATCGTGCGGCGCAGACGATCGACTGCGGTCATGGAGCTCCCCCTCCGTGCGGCCAAGGCCGCTGAGCGGTCGCCCACGCGGGCGATCGCGGCCCCTCGCCTCCGGGAGCCACGACGAGTCTAGTGCGAGCGATGCTCATCCGCGCGGGGGTTGCGCCCGGATGTCGCTCGTGCCCGTGCCGGACGGCGGCGAGGGTCGGCCCGTCAGTCGCCGCGCACGCGACGGCGCTCGGCCTCCAGGTCGACGAGCTGGCGCTGGAGGGTGCGGTAGCGCTCGGGGTCGGCCGTGGCATCGGTGCGCTGGAGCGACCCGAGCAGCTCGGTCTTGCGGCGCAGCAGGTCGCGCTCGATGAGCGAGGTCGTCACGCCCTGGCAGTACTCGCGCACGTGGTCGCCGCGGATCGGCAGCGGCGCGATCGCGAGCTGCAGCACGAGCGGCGAGAATGCCGCCGGGGCCTCCTCGGCGACGCGCGCCACCCAGGTCTGCGCCCCGTAGTGCTCGAACGCCGCGACGAGCGCGTCGCGCACCGTGCCGAGCGTCGGCGCCGAGAACGTCGTGTGCAGCGCGCGCAGCGCGACCTCGCGATCGATCTCACCGGGATGCTGCAGCACCGCCATGAGCAGCTCGCGCTCGAGCCGGGTGACGGGGTCGTTCGGCAGGTCGGCGAGGCTCACCGTGGGGCTGGCGCCGCCGGGACCCGCGTCCTCCGGCGGGGGCGGCGAATCGCCGTAGGGGTCGTCCGGGGCGTGCGCGTCGAGCGGCGCGCGCCCGGAGGGCCCCGTGGTGGGACGGGCCGGCGTCGGCGCACCTCCCGGCGCGGAGGCACCCGGCCCCGCCGGCCCACCCGCGACCGGACCGCGCGGCGGCGCCCCCGCACCCGGACCGGTCGACGCGCGACCGCCCGCACCCGCGCCGCCCGCGGCACCTCGACCGTTCGCCGGCCGGCTCGACGCCGCCCGACGCGCGGCCTGCACGGCGCGCGACACCTCCTGCGGGTCCATGCCGATCCAGCCGGCGAGGGTGCGGGCGTACCCGCTCTGCAGCGACTGATCGCGGATGCCCGCCACGACGGGCGCGGCGGCGCGCAGTGCGGCGACCCGGCCCTCGACGGTCTCGAGATCGAACTGCTCCAGGCGGCGGCGCACCATGAACTCGTACATCGGCTTGCGGCTGGAGACGAGCATCCGGATCGCGTCGTCGCCGCGTTTGAGGCGCAGGTCGCACGGGTCGAGGCCCTCGGGGGCGACGGCGACGAAGGTCTGCGCCGAGAAGCGCTGCTCCTCCGCGAACGCGCGGCTCGCGGCCTTCTGCCCCGCCTCGTCGGGGTCGAAGGTGAACACGACCTCGCCGAGCTGCGAGACGTCGCTGCTGTCGGTGTCGCCCATGATGCGACGGATCACCTTGATGTGGTCGACGCCGAAGGCCGTGCCGCACGTCGCGACGGCCGTCGTGACGCCCGCGAGGTGGCAGGCCATGACGTCGGTGTAGCCCTCGACGACGACGACCTGCTTCCCCTTCGCGATGTCGCGCTTGGCGAGGTCGAGCCCGTACAGCACCTGGCTCTTGTGGTACACCGCGGTCTCGGGCGTGTTGAGGTACTTGGGGCCCTGGTCGCTGTCGAGCAGTTTCCGCGCGCCGAAGCCCAGGGTCTGCCCGGTCGTGTCTTTGATGGGCCAGATCAGCCGACCGCGGAACCGCGCGTAGGGCGAGCGGTCGCCCTTGCCGAGCAGTCCGGCGGCGAGCAGCTCGTCGACGGTGAAGCCCTGCGCCTGCAGGTGCGCGCCGAGCGCGTCGTACGAGTTCGGCGCGTAGCCGATCGAGAAGCGCTCCGCCGCGGCGGGGTCGAAGCCGCGCTCGCCCAGGAACCGGCGCGCGGGCTCCGCCTCCGGAGACTGCAGCTGCGCGCGGAAGAACGCCTCGGCCGCCTCGTTCGCGGCGAGGATGCGGCGGCGACTGCCGCCGTCGTCACGACTCGGCCCGCCCTCCTCGTAGCTGAGGGTATAGTTGAGCCGCTGCGCCAGTCGTTCGACGGCCTCGCTGAAGGTGACGTGGTCGATCTTCTGCAGGAAGGTGAACACGTCGCCGCCCTCGCCGCAGCCGAAGCAGTGGTAGAACCCGACCTGCGGGCGCACGTGGAAGCTCGGACTGCGCTCGTCGTGGAAGGGGCACAGGCCCTTCAACGAGCCGACGCCGGCGCCCTTGAGGCTCACGTAGTCGCCGATGATCTCGGCGATGTTGGTGCGCGACCTGACCTCGTCGATATCGCTGCGCTTGATGAGGCCTGCCACGGGCCCGAGTCTACGAGGCCAGCCGGTCGTGCCAGCTCATCGCCGACTGATCGGTGAGGCTCGCGACCTGGTCGACGATGACGCGGCGCCGTGCGGCGTCGTCGCCCGCGGCACGGAAGTCATCGGCGAAGCCGGGGTCGAGTGCGGCATCCCCCGTCTGCCACAGGGCGTCGGCGAGTTCCGTCAGCAGCGCGCGCTGGCGGGCGTAGATCGGCTGGCGACTGTTGGTCGACATGACGTTCGCGGCGACGATGCCCTTGAGCACGGCGATCTCGGCCTGCGTCTGCCGCGGCACGACGACGTGGGCGCCGAACCGCGCGAGCGGGCGGTCGGGATGCGCCGCGCGCGTCGCGTGCACGGCCTCGTGCGCGAAGCGGCCGATGAGCTGGCTCGTGAGGTTCTTCAGGCGCGCGAGATCGCGACGCGAGCCATCCCACGAGTCGATCCAGAAGTCCAGGTGATCGAGGCGGTCGAACGCCGCGATGAGCTCGTCGTGGCTGACCTCGCCGCCGATCCACTCGAACATCGCGTCGACGAGCTCGTCGTGATTGACGCGCGCGCTCAGGGCCGGCACGTCGAGGTACCCGCTCACGATCGCATCCTCGAAGTCGTGCACGCTGTAGGCGATGTCGTCGCTGAGATCCATGACCTCGGCCTCGATGCAGCGCACGCGGTCGGGGGCGCCGGCGCGCATCCAGTCGAAGGCTGCCGCGTCATCGTCGTAGAAGCCGAACTTGCTGCGCCCGCTCGGGTCGGGAATGCCCTGCGACTGCGGCCAGGGGTACTTCGTGCTCGCGTCGAGGCTCGCGCGCGTGAGGTTGAGCCCGTAGCTGCGGCCGTCGGGCCCGAAGACCTTCGGCTCGATGCGGGTGAGCAGGCGCAGCGTCTGCGCGTTGCCCTCGAAGCCCCCGATGTCGCGCGCCCACTCGTTCAGGGCCCGCTCGCCGTTGTGGCCGAACGGCGGGTGCCCGAGGTCGTGCGCGAGGCACGCCGTGTCGACGACGTCCGGGTCGAGCCCGAGGCTCGCCGCGAGCTCGCGGCCGACCTGGGCGACCTCGAGCGAGTGCGTGAGGCGATTGCGCGCGAAGTCGAGCCCGGTCGTGGGGCTCAGCACCTGCGTCTTCGCCGCCAGGCGCCGCAGGGCACTGGAGTGCAGCAGCCTGCCGCGGTCGCGAGCGAAATCGCTGCGGCGCGTGGAGTGCTGCTCGGGCAGCCAGCGCTCGGCGTCGCGCGGCTCGTAGCCCGGCGACGGTGCGCCCGGCTCGTGGGAGTGGGAGGTCACGCGGGCCTATCCTCCGCTGTTGTGCAGCTCGGCGGCGGCGACGTCGGCGCTCTCGACGCTCGACAGCTCGCGGCTGTCGAGCCAGCGCTCGGGCAGGGCGGGCTTCTTGGGGGTGCCGGCGCGGCCGCGCTGACCCTCGGCGGCCTCGCCGGGGTACGGCTCGTCGCGGTCGAGCTCGCCGAGCAGGTCATCGAGTTGCTGGAGGCTCTCGACGCTCGCGAGGCGAGCGCGCAGCTCGCCGCCGACCGGATAGCCCTTGAAGTACCACGCGACGTGCTTGCGGATGTCGCGGCAGCCGCGCAGCTCGTCGCCGTCGAAGAAGTCGACGAGCAGCTCGGCGTGGCGGCGGAAGGCGTCGCCGACCTCGCCGAGGCTCGGCATGGCCTTGTGCTGCTCGCCGCGGAACGCCGCGGCGAGGTCGCCGAAGAGCCACGGCCGACCGAGGCAGCCGCGACCGACGACGATGCCGTCGCAGCCCGTCTCGGCCACCATGCGCACAGCGTCATCGGCCGACCATATGTCGCCGTTGCCGAGCACCGGCACGCTCGTGATCGTCTCCTTGAGCGTGCCGATCGCCGACCAGTCGGCGTGACCCGAGTAGAAGTCGGCCGCGGTGCGCGCGTGCAGCGCGATCGCGGAGACGCCCGCGCCCTCCGCGGCCTTCGCCGCCTCCAGGTACGTCAGGTGGTCGGCGTCGATGCCCTTGCGCATCTTCACCGTCACGGGGATGTCGCCCGCGGCCTTGACCGTCTGCTCGACGATGCTGCGGAAGTGCGCGAGCTTCCAGGGCAGGGCCGCGCCGCCGCCCTTGCGCGTCACCTTCGGCACGGGGCAGCCGAAGTTCATGTCGATGTGGTCGGCGAGGCCCTCGCCGACGAGGAACCGCGCCGCCTCCCCCGCCGTCACCGGGTCGACGCTGTAGAGCTGGATGCTGCGCGTCGTCTCGGACTCGTGGTGGCGGATGAGGCGCAGGCTCTCGGGCGTGCGCTCGACGAGCGCGCGGCTCGTGATCATCTCGCTCACGTAGAGGCCCGCCCCGTACTCGCGGCACAGCCGACGGAACGCCGTGTTCGTGATGCCCGCCATGGGGGCGAGCACGACGGGCACGCTCAGCGGGATCGGGCCGATGCTGAGCTGCGGAGCGGCGGGCGCGCTCGAGGCCTCGGGCAGGGTGGCGGAGGTCATGACGGCACCATTCTCCCAGGTTCTCGAGGCCGCCGCCGCGCGCCGGTCAGCCGTTGGCCGCCCTCAGCTCGGCCAGCATCCCGCGGCGCTCCGCCTGCGCAACCGGGTCGGGCACCGGCAACGAGGCGAGCAGGCGGCGGGTGTACGGCTCCTGCGGGTCACCGAGCACATCGGCCGCGGTGCCCTCCTCGACGAGGCGCCCGCGGTGCAGCACCGCGATGCGGTCGGCGACGAGGTCGACGACGGCCAGGTCGTGACTGATGAACAGGCAGGCGAAGCCGAGCTCGCGCTGCAGCTCGGCGAAGAGCTCGAGCACGCGCGCCTGCACCGAGACGTCGAGCGCGCTCGTCGGCTCGTCGGCGATGAGCAGCTCGGGCCGCAGCGCCAGGGCACGGGCCAGGCTCGCACGCTGGCGCTGCCCGCCGGAGAGCTCGAAGGGAAAGCGGTCGCCGTAGGAGCGCGGCAGCTGCACCGCCTCGAGCAGCTCGTCGACGCGCCCGCGCGCCTCCGCGACGTGCGCCGCTCGGCCGTGGATGACGAACGGCTCGGCGACCGCCTCCGCGATCGTGCGGCGCGGGTCGAAGCTCGACGCCGGATCCTGGAAGACGAAGCCGATGCGATCGCGCACGGCCCGGAACTCGCGCTCGCGCACGCCGCGCATCTCGTGCTCGAGCACGCGCAGCGACCCGCCCGACACCCGCACGAGCCCCGCGATCGCGCGGCCGATCGTCGACTTGCCCGACCCCGACTCGCCGACCAGACCCAGCACCTCACCGGGTCGGATGCGCAGATCGACCCCGCGCACGGCCGGGAAGCCGGCGCGCCCGAGCCTGCCCGGGTAGGTGATCTCGAGCGCCTGAGCCTCCACGAGCGACCGCGCCTCGGCCCACTGCCCCGCACGGGTGGCGGCGCGCGCCTCGGCCGCGGAGCGGCCGTGGCCGACGTACGGCACGGCGTCGAGGAGTGCGCGCGTGTAGGCGGCCTGCGGCGCGGCGAAGAGAGAACGGGCATCCGCCTGCTCGACGACGCGCCCCTGGTACATGACCGCGACCCGATCGGCGAGATCCGCGACGACGCCCATGTTGTGCGTGATGAGCACGATGCCCGCCCCGAACTCGTCGCGGCAGCGGCGCAGCAGGTCGAGGATCTCCGCCTGCACCGTGACATCGAGGGCCGTCGTCGGCTCGTCGGCGATGATGAGCGCCGGCTCGAGCACGAGCGCCATCGCGATGACGATGCGCTGCTTCTGCCCGCCCGAGAACTGGTGCGGGTAGTGGTCGAAGCGCTCGGCTGGCTCGGGGATGCCGACCGCCTCGAGAATCTCGAGCGCGCGACGCCGTGCGGCCCGACGGGGCACCCCGTGCGCTCGCAGCCCTTCGACGAGCTGCCAGCCGACCGTGAACACCGGGTTCAGAGCGGTCGATGGCTCCTGGAAGACCATCGCGGCGTCGCGGCCGCGCACCTCCCGCACCGCCGAGCCGCGCAGCGTCAGCACATCGTGCGAGCCCTCTCCGTCGCGGCGCGCGAGCAGCACGACGCCCTCGGCGGTCGCCGTCTCGGGCAGCAGTCGCAGGATCGACTTCGCCGTCACCGTCTTGCCGGAACCCGACTCGCCGACGACGGCGAGCACCTCGCCGCGCGCGACCTCGAGGGTGACGCCGTCGACCGCGCGCACGGCGCCCGCGTCGGTCGCGAACGAGACCCCGAGATCGCGGATGCTCAGCACGGGGCCGCGAGCCGCCGTCGTCGTGTCGCTCATCGCTGCTCCTGGTCGCTCGGGGGGCGGTCGGCGGTGGGCCCCGGTGGGGCATCCGCCGCGGGGACGTCGCTCGCCGGGACGTCGCTCGCCGCCAGCGCCGTCGTCGGCATCGAGGTCGCGGCGATGCTGCCGCTGGCGGCGCCCGCGCGACGCCGCCCACGCAGGCGCGGATCGGCGAGGTCGTTGAGGCTCTCGCCCACGAGGGTGATGCCGAGCACGGCGAGCACGATCGCGAGGCCCGGGAACAGGCTCGTCCACCAGATGCCGCTCGTGACGTCGCTCAGCGCCTTGTTGAGGTCGTAGCCCCACTCCGCCGCGGCCGTCGGCTCGATGCCGAAGCCGAGGAAGCCGAGACCGGCGAGGGTCAGGATCGCCTCCGAGGCGTTGAGCGTCACGATGAGCGGCAGCGTGCGGGTCGCGTTGGGCAGCACGCTGCGCAGCATGATGCGCCCCGCGGGGGCGCCGAGCACGCGCGCCGACTCGACGAACGCCTCCGCCTTCACCCGCACGACCTCCGAGCGGACGACGCGGAAGTACTGCGGGATGAAGACGACCGTGATCGAGATCGCGGCCGCGAGCAACCCGCCCCACAGGCTCGACTGCCCGCGCGAGATGACGATCGACATGAGGATCGCCAGCAGCAGCGACGGGAAGGCGTAGATCGCGTCGCACACGACGACGAGCACGCGGTCGATCCAGCCACCCAGGTAGCCGGAGACGAGCCCGAGCAGCACCCCGAGCACGATCGAGAGCAGGATCGCCACGACGATCACGAGCGCCGCGGTCTGCGCGCCCCACAGCACGCGGGAGAGCACGTCGTAGCCGCCGACCGTCGTGCCGAGCAGGTGCTCGGCACTCGGTGGCTGCTGGGCGCCGAAGGCCTCGCCGTCGGCCCGCAGCTGGTCGAAGCCGTACGGCGCGAGCAGGGGCGCGAGGAGGGCGGCGAGCAGGAAGACGCCGGTGATGACGAGACCCGCGACGAGCATCCCCCGCTGGAGGCCGACGGCGCGACGCAGATCGCGCACGACCGGGAGGCGGTCGGCGAGCGGGCGGCGGGGTGCGGTCGCTGCGGCGGTCACCTCAGTACCTCACTCTCGGGTCGATGAGGGCGGCGATAACGTCGACGAGGAAGTTCGTCAGGGCGACGATGACGGCGAGCAGCGCGACGATGCCCTGCACTGCGACGAAGTCGCGCGCCTGCAGGTACTCGGCCAGCTGGAAGCCGAGCCCGCGCCACTCGAAGGTCGTCTCGGTCAGCACCGCTCCCCCGAGTAGCAGCGCGATCTGGAGCCCGATAACCGTGATGATCGGGATGAGCGCGGGGCGCCAGGCGTGGGTGCGCACGAGCCGGAGCTCGGAGACGCCGCGCGAGCGGGCGGCGTCGACGTAGTCCATCGAGAGGGTGCCGATGACGTTCGTGCGCACCAGGCGGAGGAAGACGCCCGCCGTCAGCAGGCCGAGGGCGATCGCCGGGAGCACCGCGTGCTGCAGCACATCGGCGACCGCCTCGGCGCTGCCCGTGCGGATCGCATCGATGAGGTAGATGCCCGTCGGATCGGGCAGGAAGGCGAGCTCGAGCTCGGTCGCCGTCGACGCGCGGCCCGCGACCGGCAGCACGTCGAGCCAGACGGCGAAGACAAGCTTCAGCAGCAGCCCGGCGAAGAACACGGGCGTCGCGTAGCAGAGGATCGCGAACAGGCGCAGGGCGGCATCGCTCGGACGGTCGCGACGCGCTGCGGCGAGCAGGCCGAACGGGATGCCCACCAGGAAGGCGACGATGAGCGCGTAGATCGCGAGCTCGAGCGTGGCGCCGCCGTAGGTGAGCAGCACCTCGGTGACCGGCCGGTTGTCGCTGATCGTCGAGCCGAAGTCGCCGCGGAGGATGCCGCCGAGATACTCGACGTACTGCACCAGCAGGGGGCGGTCGTACCCCGCGGCGGTGATGCGCTCCTGCAGCTGGGCGGGCGTCAGGCGCCCGCCGAGCGCGGCCGTGATGGGGTCGCCGGTGGCGCGCATGGAGAAGAACACGACCGTGACGAGGATGAAGACGGTCGGCACGATGAGCAGCGCGCGCACGACGATGTAGCGCGCGAGGCCGCCGCCGGCAGCTCGGGCCGTCGGGGCGGAGGGCGTCGCGCCGCCCGGCGTGGCGCGCGGGGCCGCCGCTGCTGCGGCGCGATCGGCGGCGGGGTCGGAGAGGTCGGTCATGGGGCTCCCGGGCTGGCAGGGGCCGGGCGTCCCGCCGTGCGCGCGGCACGGCGGGACGCCCGGTGGGGTGCGTCGTTCGGCGATCAGCCCTTGGAGAGGGCTGCGTACCGGAACTTGAAGGAGGCGTCGAGCGTGTTCTCGGCGCCCTCCACATCCGCCCCGACGACCGCCACCTGGGCGCCCTGCAGGTACGGCACCGTGGAGAGGTCCTCCGCGACCGCGCGCTGAATCTCCTCGATCACGCCCTGACGCTCGGCGGGGTCGGTCGTGACCGCCTGCTGCAGGATGAGCTCGTCGACCTCGGGGTCGGCGTAGTGATTGCCGAGGAAGTTCTCCGTGAGGAAGAACGGCGTGAGGTAGTTGTCGGCATCCGAGTAGTCCGGGAACCAGCCGAGCTGGTACGCCGGATAGACGTCGGCCGAGCGGTCCTCCGAGTACTGCACCCACTCGGTGGTCTGCAGGTCGACAGTGAAGAGTCCGTCGGCCTCGAGCTGATCCTTGATGAGCGCGTACTCCTCACCCGAGGAGGGGCCGTAGTGGTCGTTGGAGTACTGCAGGCTCAGCTGCACGGGCTCGGTGATGCCGGCCGCCTCGAGCGTCTCAGCCGCCTTCGCGGCGTCGGGGCCGCCCTCGCCGTCGCCGTAGAGCTCCTTCAGGGGCTCGATCGCGCCGGTCAGGCCCGCGGGCACGAAGGAGTAGAGCGGCGTGTAGGTGCCGCGGTAGACCTGCTCCGAGAGCGCCTCGCGGTCGAGCAGGTGAGCAACCGCCTGGCGAACGGCGAGCGCCTTCGCCGGGTCGGCCTCGCCGGTCTCGGCACCGAAGGGCTGGGTGTTGAAGTTGAAGACGATGTAGCGGATCTCGCCGCCGGGGCCCTCGACGACCTTCACGCTGTCGTCGCTCTGCAGGTCCTCCACGTCGGTGCTGGTCAGGCTGCGGAAGGCGACGTCGATGTTGCCCTCCTGCACGTCGAGCTTGAGGTTCGAGGAGTCCGCGTAGTACCGCACGTTGACGGTGCCGTTCTCCGGCTCGCCGAGCAGGCCCTGGTAGTCGGGGTTCGCCTGGTACTGGATGACGTCGTTGAACTCGTAGGCCGTGATGACGTACTGGCCGGCGAAGGCGTTGCCCTCGACGATGTCGGCGTCGGGCGTGAGCTCGGTGGCCGAGAAGACGTCCTCGTCGACGATCGGGCCGACCGGGCTGGAGAGGATCTGCGGGAACACCTGGTCGTTCTCGCTCTTCAGCGTGAACACGACCGTGAGCTCGTCGGGGGCCTCCACCGAGTCGAGGTTGTACAGCAGCGAGCTCGGGCCATTCGGGTCGGCGATCGCCAGCTGACGGTCGAAGGTGAACTTCACGTCCGAGCTCGTCAGCTCGTTGCCGTTCGCGAAGATCAGTCCCTCCTTGAGCGTGACCGTGTACTCGGTCGGGCTCGTGAACTCGGCCGACTCCGCGATGTCGGGCTCGACGTCGGGGCTGCCGTAGGGCGTGTTGAGCAGGAACGGATACACCTGGTTCATCACCGCGAACGAGCCGTTGTCGTACGAGCCCGCCGGGTCGATGGTCGTGATCTTGTCGGTCGTGCCGATCGTGATCGTGCCGCCCTCGCCGCCACCGGCGTCATTGCCGTTCGAGCCGGAGCCCGAGCAGGCCGCGAGCGTCAGAGCGAGAGCGGAGGCGCCGGCCAGCGCGGTGAGCGCGCGGCGCCGAGGTGATGCGAGTGCCATGGAGTGCCTCTCTGGGGTGGCGCGCAGGGCATGGCGAAGCGGGGGTCTCACCCGGGTGCGCGCCGCCTGCGCGAGTGCGAATCACCGCACCCTAGTCGCGCTCGATCGCGTCGCGCGGAGATCATGCACCCCTGTGGAGAGGGCCGGGCGGGTCGTGCCGCGAGGCGCCTCAGCCGCGATCGCGGCGGTGGGCCTCCTCCAGGATGCGGACCGTCGCGAGGGCGTGCCGAGCATCCACAGGCACGGGTTCGCCGTCGCGGATGCTCGCCGCCAGCCGCGCGAAGAACTCGGCGTACCGCCCGGCCTCGGTCGGCACCCGCACGAGCTCACCCTGACCCTCGACGCCGAGTTCGCCCCACCGATCGGCGGCGGTCTCACCGAAGCCGGGGTCGCTCGGGCGCGCGCCCGCGCGGAGCGCGGCCTCCTGCGGGTCGAGACCCTCGACCGCGAACCCGGCCGCGTCGCCGAGCACGCGGAAGCGCGCCGCACTGCGAGCCGCGACCCTGCTCATCGTGAGGTGACTGCGAACACCGCTGTCGTGCCGCAGCGACAGGAAGGCGTCATCCTCGCTACCGAGGCCTTCGCGCACGGTCGTGAGCTCGGCGTGCGCGAGCGACGCCGGGCCGAAGAGCGTCAGCGCCTGATCGACGAGGTGACTGCCGAGATCGAACAGGATGCCGCCGCCCTGCTCGGGCGTCAGGCGACCCTGCCAGAGCTCGCGCTTCGCGGCGCCGAAGCGCTCGAAGCTCGACACGAATCGGTGCACGCGGCCGAGCGCTCCCTCGTCGAGGAGGCGCCGGACGGTGAGGAAGTCGCCGTCCCACCGGCGGTTCTGGAACACCGTGAGCGGGCGGCCCGCGCGGTCGGCTGCGGCGATGATCGCCTCGGCGTCGGCGACGCTCGGGGCGAAAGGCTTGTCGACGACGACGGCCGCGCCCGCCTCGAGCGCGGCGATCGCCTGCTCGCGGTGCACGTGCGGCGGCGAGGCGAGCACGACGAGGTCGAGGCGGCCGTCGGCGACCTCGGCGAGGAGGGCCTCCGGAGTCGGGACGACCCTCGCCGCCGGATGCGCGGCGCGGGCCTCGGCGGCGCGCTCGGGGCTGCTCGTGGCAATGGTCGTAAGCGCGAACGCGGGGTTCGCGGCCAGGAAGGGAGCGTGGAAGACTCGGCCGGCGAGCCCGAAGCCGATGATGCCGGTGCGGATCGGCGTCGTGACGGTCTCGGCGGAGCGGCTCGCGTCGGGCATGGGATCACCCTAGGCGCGGTTGCACCCTGCGGCGGCGGCGTGCCGCGGGACGAGCGAGAGGAGTCGCCGGTGACGGAGAAGACGCGGGTGCGTCCGGGGCGGGAGCGCGTGGCGGAGGACGCTGCGGCGCGCGGCCTGCGGGTGGAGTTCGTCGAGCGCATGGTCGCGCGCTCGCTGGAGGAGGCGGCGAGCATCCTCGGAATCTCGCCGGCGGACATCCTCAAATCGCTCGTCGTCAAGCGCAGCGACGACACGTTCCTGTTCGCGCTCGTGCCCGGCGACCGGCAGATCTCGTGGCCCAAGCTCCGGGCGGTCGTGGGCGTCAACAAGCTGCAGCTGCCGGCGCCGGAGGTCGCGCTCGCCGCGACCGGCTACGAGCGCGGCACCATCACGCCGCTCGGGTCGACGACGACGTGGCCTGTCTACGTCGACGCGACCGTCGTGGGCGCGTCCGGGCGGCGCGTCTCGATGGGTGCGGGCGAGCACGGGTACTCGCTGTTCGTCGACGCGGACGAGCTCGTCGCGGCGCTCGGCGCGACCGTCGCCGACATCACGGAGCCGATCGCGGCCGAGTAGCCCGCCTGGCTCGTCGACAACTCAGGACGAACGGCCGCCGCCAGGCGGGCGTGCGCCGTGGTTGCGCGGCGCTCGCGCTGGGCCCGGGCGGTTAGTCCTGAGTTGTCGACGCCACGGTGGGCGGGATCAGGCAGGCGTCGCCCTCGCACGCCGCGGCGGCGGGGTCGCCGAGCATCGCGAAGGGCTGCGGCTGAGCATCCGCGCTCATGAGGCCTCGGCCCCGACCGTGTCGCGCTCGCCCGCGGCCTGCTGCAGCGCGGCGAGGAAGGTCGCCGACTCCTGCGCGCCTGAGATGCCGTACTTCGACTCGATCACGAAGAACGGCACGCCCTGGATGCCGTACGCAACCGCCTGCGCCATGTCGGCCTTCACCTCGGGCAGGTGCGTGTGCTCGGCCAGCGCCTGCGCGGCGGCGTCGCGGTCGAGCCCGACCTCGGCGGCCAGCTCGGCCAGCTCGTCGGCCTTGCCGATGTGACGGCCCTCCGTGAAGTAGGCCCGCAGCAGGCGCTCCTTCAGCTCGACCTGCTTGCCGTGCGCCTTCGCGAAGTGCAGCAGCTCGTGGGCGAGCACCGTGTTCGTCTGGTGGATGCGGTCGTAGTGGTACTCGAGGCCCACGCTCGCGGCGATGCCGGTCACCCGGTCGACCATCTGCTGCGCCTGCTCGAGGCTGATGCCCTTGCGCTGGCTGAGGTAGTCGATCGGGGTGCCCTCGAAGTCGACCGGCGTGTCGGGGGCCAGCTCGAAGCTGCGGTAGGTGACCGTCACGTCGCCGCCGTGCTGCTCGAACTCGGCCACGGCGGCCTCGAACTTCCGCTTGCCGATGTAGCACCAGGGGCACTGCACGTCTGACCAGATCTGCACGTCGATGGGGGCGCTGGAGTTGCTCACCCTGGGGTCAACGCGGGTGCGCGCGGCCTATTCCCGCGGTCGCGTCAACAATTCAGGACCATCGGCGGCGGGCGGCGGGGTCGCGGGCTCGACGACCGCGGAACGGCGCGGCTGCGGCGCCGGCACCGTTTCGTTGGTCCTGAATTGTCGGCGGATGCTCGGCGCGGGTCGCTCGCAGCGACGGGCAGACGCACGCCCCGCGCCGACAGCGCCACCCTGATCGCCTCGAGCACGGCGGGCCACTCCTCGAACACGTGCCGGGCCGCAGGACGCAGGGCGTGGAACCCGCTCCGGGTCGCCGCGAGGTCTTTCGCGCGGTCGACCTCGAACCGCTCGCGGTGGAACTGCTCGCCGTCGACCTCGACGGCGACGGACTCCTCGACCAGGAGGTCGAGCGGGCTCGGACTCTCGGGCAGCAGCACCTGCTCGCGCACGCGCAGGCCGAGGGCGCGCAGGCGCGTGCGCGCGAGCGACTCGGGCAGCGAGTGGCACGACCCGCTCGAGGCGGCGACGAGGTGCCGCCGGTCGGCCGGGAGGCGCGAGGCGAGCGCGGCGAGGTCGAGGGCATCCGCTCGCCCGGCGCGACGCGCCCAGTCGATCGCGGCGATGGCGTCCTCGACGGGCTCCATGCGGCAGACGACCTCGAGCGCCTCGAGCAGGGGGACGATGCCGGTGCAGGTGTCGCGATCGTGGCGCTCGCGCGTCCAGTGCAGGGTCACGCGCGGGCGCTCGCTCGAGCGCGAGAACGCCACGCGTCGCCGGCGCGGGCACCGCAGGCGCGAGGCGTTGACGGGCACGGCGACGTGCATCCGTTTCGGCCTATGGAGCACCCAGCCGCCGAGCGCGATGATGGCGCTCAGGCCGGTGAGGCGGCCGCCGAGCCGGAGGGCTCGGAAGCGCGGATCGTCAGCCGGCCAGACGGTGTACCAGCCGCGGCGAGCGCGCCGAAGGGCGCCGGCGCGGACGGCCGCCGTGAGCAGCCGATCGGGATGGCCGCGCGCGACCAGGTAGGCGCGGCCGGCGGCTCCCCCGGCGCGGGTGACCTCGGCGATGAGCTGCTCGAACACGCGAGCCAGTGTGCGTCGCGCGGGGCGCGGGTCGCCCGCTCGGCGGGTGGATGGGGGCCCGTGGCGGGCGACCGCCGCGCCTGGGGAGGAGCGGCTCAGCGGGCGGACGGGTGCGCGCGTCGACAACTCAGGACCATGGCCGCCGACACGCCGCCCTGGGGCGCCCGGCACGCGCCGAGCATCCACTTCGTCCTGAATTGTCGACGCGCAGGCGTCGGCTCGAGCGCGCGGGGGCGGGGCGCGCGGCTACGCCCCGACGAGCTCCGCAGCCAGGTGCGCCTCGAGCGCCGCGAGCGGGATGCGCTCCTGCTGCATGGTGTCGCGCTCGCGCACCGTCACGGCCTGATCCTCGAGGGTGTCGAAGTCAACGGTGATGCAGAAGGGGGTGCCGATCTCGTCCTGGCGGCGGTAGCGGCGACCGATCGCGCCGGCGTCGTCGAAGTCGACGTTCCAGTTGCGGCGCAGGCGGTCGGCGAGCTCGCGCGCGACGGGCGACAGCTGCTCGTTGCGCGACAGCGGCAGCACCGCGGCCTTCACGGGCGCCAGGCAACGGTCGAGGCGCAGCACGGTGCGCTTGTCGACGCCGCCCTTGGTGTTGGGCGCCTCATCCTCGGCGTAGGCGTCGAGCAGGAATGCCATGAGCGCGCGCGTGAGGCCGAACGCCGGCTCGATCACGTAGGGCGTCCAGCGCTCGTTCTTGCCCTGGTCGAAGTACGACAGGTCGGTGCCGGAGGCCTCCGAGTGCGTCGACAGGTCGAAGTCGGTGCGGTTCGCGACACCCATGAGCTCGCCCCATTCGCCGCCGGTGAAGCCGAAGCGGTACTCCAGGTCGACGGTGCGCTTGGAGTAGTGCGACAGCTTCTCCTGAGGGTGCTCGTACTGGCGGATGTTCGCCGGGTCGATGCCGAGCCCGATGAACCAGGCGAGCGAGGTGTCGATCCAGTACTGATGCCACTCCTCGTCGGTGCCGGGCTCGACGAAGAACTCGAGCTCCATCTGCTCGAACTCGCGCGTGCGGAAGATGAAGTTGCCCGGCGTGATCTCGTTGCGGAAGCTCTTGCCGATCTGGCCGATGCCGAACGGGGGCTTCATGCGCGCGGCGCCCAGCACGTTGACGAAGTTCACGAAGATGCCCTGCGCCGTCTCGGGCCGCAGGTAGTGCAGGCCGCTCTCGTCGTCGACGGGGCCGAGGAAGGTCTTCAGCAGGCCGGAGAACTCGCGCGGCTCGCTCCACTGCCCGCGCGTGCCGCAGTTGACGCAGACGATCTCGGCGAGGCCGCCCTCGGGCTTGCGGCCCTTCTTCTCCTCGAACTCCTCCTCCAGGTGGTCGGCGCGGTAGCGCTTGTGGCAGCTGAGGCACTCCACGAGCGGGTCGCTGAAGACCTCGACGTGGCCGGAGGCCTCCCACACCCGCTTGGGCAGGATGACGCTGGAGTCGAGCCCGACCACGTCGTGACGCGACTGCACCATGGTCTTCCACCACTGGCGCTTGATGTTCTCCTTCAGCTCCACGCCGAGGGGCCCGTAGTCCCACGCCGAGCGCGAGCCGCCGTAGATCTCACCGGCCTGGAACACGAAGCCGCGCCGCTTGGCGAGGGAGATGACGGAATCCAGACGGGTGGGGGCTGCCACTGGGGGTCTCCTAGAGATCGCGCCGAGCTGGATGCCCGGCGAGGTGTCGCACGAAGCTCCCAGTCTACTGAGGCTCTGGCCGCGCGACGGCCGGTCAGTCGTGCTCGGGGTCGGTCGCCGCCGCAGGCTTGTCGACCGCGCCGCCGAAGCGGCGGTCGCGCCCCGCGTAGGCCTCGATCGCGCCCCACAGGTGCCGGCGCCGGAAGTCGGGCCACAGCGTGTCGAGGAACACCATCTCGGCGTAGGCGCTCTGCCAGAGCAGGAAGTTGCTCGTGCGCTGCTCGCCGCTGGAGCGCACGAAGAGGTCGACGTCGGGCATCCCCGGCAGGTAGAGGTGCTGGGCGATCGTGCGCTCGGTGACGCGATCGGGGGCGAGGCGGCCGGCCGCGACGTCCGCCGCGATCGCGCGCACGGCATCCACCAGCTCGACGCGGCCCCCGTAGTTGACGCACATCGTCAGCGTGAGGCCCGTGTTGCCAGCGGTGCGGCGCTCGGCCTCTTCCAGCTCGCTGATGACGCTGCGCCACAGCTTCGGGCGGCGGCCCGCCCAGCGGATGCGCACGTTCCAGGCGTCGAGCTGGTCGCGGCGGCGGCGCAGCACCTCGCGGTTGAAGCCCATGAGGAAGCGCACCTCGTCGGGGCTGCGGCTCCAGTTCTCGGTGCTGAACGCGTAGACGCTGAGGTGCGTGACGCCGATCTGGATGGCGCCCGCGACGACGTCGAGCAGGCTCGCCTCGCCCGCGCGGTGGCCCTCGACGCGCGTGAGGCCCTGGCGGTTGGCCCAGCGGCCGTTGCCGTCCATGACGATGGCGACGTGCTTCGGCACGGCGGCGGTCGGCAATTCAGGACAACGCTCGCCCGTCCAGTCGAGCGGGCGCAGCGGCTCGGCGGCCTCCGCGCGGCGGGCGGCCCTGCTCTGCCGCGCGGATGCTGGGGTGCGGGGCGCTCGGCTCACGCGGGGGCTCCGATCGTGGGGGTGGCGTGCGGCGGGGCGGTGGCGGGATCGTCCTGAGTTGTCGACGCGGGGCGGGGCGCGGCGGCGGATGCTCGGGGCGGCGCCGCGGGCGCCTGACGGTCGACGTGCGGCAGGCTGCGCAGCCCGCGCTCGAGGTGGAACTGCGTGTAGGCCGCGATGAGGCCGCTCGCCTGGTTGCGGGTGCGCTCGTCGCTCGCATCCGCCGTGGCCCAGTCGCCCGTCAGCAGGGCCGCGAGCAGGGCGAGGGTCTCGCGGCTCACGCGCGGGGCCCCCGGGGGCGCGACCTCGGCCGACACCATGCCGCCGAGCTGCACCACGAAGTGCTCGTGGGGGCCGGGTGCGCCGGTGACGGCGCAGTCGCCGAAGGTCGGCGCCCATCCGGCGATCGACAGCGCCCGCAGCAGGTACGAGTCGAGCGTGAGGCCCGGCGCGTGCTCGCGGCGCGCGAGCGAGCGGAGGGCACCAACGAGCAGGAGGTACTGCTGGACTCCCCCGCCGTCGTCGCCCGTGACGCGGTCGGCGGTCTCGACCATCGCGCTCGCGGCCGTGTAGCTCGCGTAGTCGTCGCTGATCTCGGCGCCGTAGGAACCGAGCGTCTCGGCCTGCTGCACGACGTCGAGGCTGCGGCCGACGTAGAGCTGCACGTCGGCGACCATGAACGGCTCGAGCCGGCTGCCGAACCGGCTGCCGGTGCGCCGCACGCCCTTCGCGACGGCGCGGATCTTGCCGTGCTGGCGGCTCAGCATCGTGACGATGCGGTCGGCCTCACCCAGCTTGTGGGTGCGCAGCACGACGGCTTCGTCACGGTAGGTCGGCACGGGCTCCAGTATCGCGCGCCAGGCTGGGCGGGGCGGGCGCGGCTCGCGTCGACAACTCAGGACGATCGCACGCGAGCCGCGCTCACCCCCGCAGAACCGCGGCCGAGCGCGCGAGCAGCTCGACGGCCCGGTCCAGTTCGTCCTGAGTTGTCGACGCACCCCACGTGAAGCGGAGGGCGGTGCGGGCGACCTCGGGCGAGCATCCCATCGCCAACAGCACCGGCGAGGGCTCGTCGCGGCCGGCCGCGCACGCCGAGCCGCTCGACGCGAGCACGCCCGCGTCGTCGAGCGCGATGAGCAGCGGCTCGCCCCCGACCCCCGGCACGACGAACGAGGCATGCGCGGGCAGACGATCGGTCGGATGCCCGGTGAGCGCCGCCCCCGGAACCTCCCGCACCACAGCGCGCACGAACGCGTCGCGGCGCGCGGCGACCACCGTGGCGAGCGGCTCACCCGACGCCGGGTCGAGCCCCCGTCGCTCGGCGTCGGCGAGCTCGAGCGCGACGGCGAGGCCCACGGCTCCTGCCACGTTCTCGGTGCCAGAGCGGCGCTCGCGCTCCTGGCCGCCGCCGTGCAGCACGGGCTCGAGCGGGGCTCCCGTCGGCAGGATGAGCGCCCCGACCCCCTTGGGCGCCCCCAGCTTGTGGCCGCTGATCGCGACGCCGTCGGGGCGAGCGTCGGCGGCCTCGGCGGTCGCGGAGCCGCCGGGCGGAGCCGGCACCACGGGCATCCACCCCGCCGTCTGCACCGCGTCGACGTGCACACGGGCCCCGACCGCGCGGGCGGCGCGGACCAGCTCGTCGACCGGCTGCACCGCGCCCACCTCGTTGTTGGCGTGCTGCACCGCGACGAGCGCCGTGCCCGGCCGCAGCAGTTCGGTGAGCGTCGAGGGCGAGTACCGGCCGAGCCCGTCGACCGGCAGCCGCGACACCTCGACGCCGTGCCAGCGCTCGAGGTGGGCCGCCGCGGCGAGCACCGCCTCGTGCTCGATCGCCCCGACGACGATGTGCCGGTCGCGCCCCGCCGCGATCGCCGCGAGGGCGAGCCCGATCACGCCCAGGTTGTCGGCCTCGGTGCCTCCGGAGGTGAACACCACCTGCGCCGCGCGCACGCCGAGCACGCGGGCGACGCGCGAGCGGGCATCCTCGAGCGCGTCGGCGGCCCGGCGACCGAGCGCGTGGGTGCTCGACGGGTTGCCGTACTCCCCCGTCAGGTGCGGCCACATCGCCTCGAGCACCGGGCGGCGCACGGATGCCGTGGCCGCCTGATCGAGATCGATGAGCGTCATGAGACTCGCAGCTCGATGTCGAGGCCAAGGTCGAGCGCGGGAGCCGAGTGCGTCAGCGCCCCCACCGAGATGACGTCGACGCCCGTCTCCGCGATCGCACGCACCGAGTCGAGGGTGACGCCGCCGCTCGCCTCGACGATCGCGCGCCCGCCGATGAGCGCGACCCCCGCGCGCAGGTCGGCGAGCGAGAAGTTGTCGAGCATGATCGTGTCGGGCTGCGCGGCGAGCACGGCGGGCAGCTGGTCGAGCCGGTCGACCTCGACTTCCAGGTGCGTCGTGTGCGGGATGCGCGCGCGCACCGTGCGGATCGCCTCGGTGAGATCGAGCCCCTGCGCCGTCAGGACGGCGAGGTGGTTGTCCTTCAGCATGACCGCGTCAGAGAGCGAGAAGCGGTGATTGCGGGCGCCGCCGGCGCGGACGGCGGCCTTCTCGAGCATCCGCAGCCCCGGCGTGGTCTTGCGGGTGTCGACGATGCTGGCGGGCGTGCCGGCGATCGCGTCGACGTAGGCGCGCGTGAGGGTCGCGACGCCGCTGAGTCGCTGGGCCAGGTTGAGGGCGACACGCTCGCCGAGCAGGATGCCTCGCGCGGGCCCCTCGACCTCGGCTACGACCGTGCCGGCGGTGAGCGGGGCGCCGTCGGCGAGCGTGCGGGAGACGCGCAGGCTCGGGTCGGCGGCGAGGAACGCGCGCTCAAGGGCGAGACCTCCGGCGAGGATGCCCCGCTCGCGGCTCACGACGCGAGCGGTCGCGCGCGCGTCGGCGGGGATCGCGGCCTCCGAGCTGCTGTCGCCCCACGGAGCGTCTTCGGCGAGGGCGCGGGTGACGACCTCGTCGACGGCGGCGGTGGGCGGGTCGAAGGCGGTCATGCGGCTCCTCGGGCGGGGGTGGGCTGCGGGGCGGTACGGGCGGGCGGCGCGGAGGCAGGCGGCGCGGGGGCAGACGGCGCGGCGAGCGGATGCCCGGCGCGGCTCGTCGACAACTCAGGACGAACGGCCGCCGCCGGCACCCAGACCCGCCGCACGCGCTGCCCCTCCACCGATGCGGGGGCGTCGCTGCGCCAGTGCGCGCCGCGCGACTCGACGCGCGCGAGTGCGGCGTGGGCGACCAGCCGCGCGAGGGGCAGGAGCGTTGCGGCGCGCTCGTCAGCGGGTCGAACATCCGCGAGATCTCGGGCGAGACAGCTGAGGTCGGCGCCCTCGCGCTCGAGGCCGAGCGAGTTCCAGGCGCGGTCGCGCAGGGCCGCAGCGTCGATCGTGCTCGCGCAGGCGGGCGCTGCGTCGATCTGCGGGGCCGTCTCGATCGCGACGCCCGTCGGCGACAGTTCGTCCTGAATTGTCGACGCACCCCCGGCGAGCAGCGTCGAGAGCCGTCGCGCCATCACCGCGGCCTCGAGCAGCGAGTTCGACGCGAGCCGGTTGGCCCCGTGCACGCCCGTCGCGGCCGTTTCGCCCACAGCGAACAGACCCGGCACCGTGGTGCGGCCGTCGAGGTCGGCGAGCACGCCTCCCATCGCGTAGTGCGCCGCGGGCGTCACCGGCACTGGCTCGCGCGACCAGTCGAACCCCTGCGCGCGCACGAGCGCGTCGATCGTCGGGAAGCGGCGCGCGAGCGCGGTGGCTCCGCCGAGCCGGGCGGCCACGCCGCGGGCGTCGAGCAGCACCGGTGCTCCGCCCTGCTCGCGCATCGTGCGGGCGATCGCGCGGGCGACGACGTCGCGGGCGGCGAGCTCGGCCCGAGCATCCACCCTCGTCATGAAGCGCCGGCCGTCTGCGTCGAGCAGCGTGGCGCCCTCGCCGCGCACCGCCTCCGACACGAGGCCGCCGCCGGCGAGCACCGTCGGGTGGAACTGCACGAACTCCAGGTCGGCGACCGCGGCCCCCGCGCGGTGCGCGAGCACGACGCCCGAGCCGATCGAGCCCGCGGGGTTCGTCGTGCGCGGGTAGAGGGCGCCGTACCCACCGGTCGCGAGCACGACGGCATCAGCCGGCAGCTCCCGGTCGCGGCCGTGCGCGTCGGTGACGGCCAGCGCGCTCACCGCTCCATGACGGGTGCGGATGCTCGTCGCGCGCGCGCCCTCGAGCACCGTCACCCGGCTCGCCAGCACGAGTCGCGCGAGCGCGTCGACGATGCGCGCGCCCGTCGCGTCGCCGCCCGCGTGCAGCACGCGCGGCCGGGAGTGCGCGGCCTCGAGCCCGCGCGCGAGCTCGCCGCTCGCTGCGCGGTCGAAGGGCAGGCCGAGCGCGACGAGCTCGGCGACGACGGCGGGGGCGTCGCGGCACAGGGCGAGCGCGGCATCCTCGTCGACCAGTCCGGCGCCGGCGGCGACGGTGTCGGCGGTGTGCAACTCAGGACGATCGTCGGGCCCGATCGCTGCGGCCAGCCCGCCCTGCGCCCAGGCACTGGCTCCGGCGCCGAGGGATCCCGCGGTCACGAGCGTGACGTCCTGAGTTGTCGACGAGCCCACGTGGCCGGGCCCGCGCCACTCGTCCTGAGTTGTCGACGCCCCACCCGGGGCGGCGAGCCGCAGCGCCGTGAGCAGCCCGGCGAGGCCCGACCCGACGACGACGATGTGCACGGCGCGGGCCTAGTCGCGCGGCTTCGCGGCGAGCATCCGCTCGAGGGCGATGCGCGCGTCGGCCTTGACGGCCTCGTCGACGACGATCTCGTTGACGACGCGGCCGGCGACCAGCTCCTCGAGCACCCACGCGAGGTACCCCGGGTGGATGCGGTACATCGTCGAGCACGGGCAGATGACCGGGTCGAGGCAGAAGATCTCGTGCTGCGGGTACTCGGCCGCGAGCCGGTTGACCATGTTGATCTCGGTGCCGATCGCGAACGTCGTGGGCTCGGTCGCGCCGGCCACCGCGCGCCGGATGTAGTCGGTCGACCCAGACTCATCGGCCGCATCCACGACCTCCATCGGGCACTCGGGGTGCACGATCACGCGAACCCCCGGGTGGGATGCCCGGGCCGCCTCGATCTGCGCCGGCGTGAACCGCTTGTGCACGCTGCAGAATCCGTGCCACAGGATCACCTGGGCGTCGACCAGCTCGTCGGCGCTCGAGCCGCCGAGGGCCTTGCGGGGGTTCCACATCGGCATGCGCGAGACGGGCACGCCCATCGCCTTCGCGGTATTGCGGCCGAGGTGCTGGTCGGGGAAGAACAGCACGCGCTGGCCGCGCTCGAAGGCCTGCTCGAGCACTGTTGCCGCGTTCGACGAGGTGCAGACGAGCCCGCCGTGGCGCCCGCAGAACGCCTTGAGCGCCGCGGAGGAGTTCATATAGGTCACGGGGATCACCGGCACGCGGCCCGACTCGTCGGGCGCGGTGCCGTAGAGCGCAGTGAGCTCCTCCCACGCCGCCTCGACCGAGTCGAGGTCGGCCATGTCGGCCATCGAGCATCCGGCGGCGAGGTTCGGCAGGATGACCCGCTGCGCTTCGCGGGCGAGGATGTCGGCCGTCTCGGCCATGAAGTGCACGCCGCAGAAGACGATGTACTCGGCGTCGGGCTTCGTGAGCGCCGCATTCGCGAGCTGGAACGAGTCGCCGAGGAAGTCGGCGTGCTCGACGACCTCGTCGCGCTGGTAGAAGTGCCCTAGGATCACGAGGCGATCGCCGAGGGTCGCCTTCGCGGCGCGGAGGCGGTCGTGCAGCTCGGCGTCGGGCGCATCCCGGTATTGCGCCGGCAGCGCGCCCTGCCGAGGCGCCCCGGACGGGATCACGTCGAGCATCGACGAGCCCGGGCCGTAGCCGGGCATCGTGTCGAACTCCCACGGGCCCTTCGCGAGGTCGGGCGTGCAGACCTCGCCGGCGGCGCCGTTGGTGATCCCGCGGATCACGGTGTCGAGAGCGGTCATCGGGCGTCCTCCTGAGGGTGCGGGGCGGCGTCGGTCGTGGGGCGCGGATGCTGCGCCGCCGCCGCGACCACGCGCTCGGTGAGCGGGCCGGCGTCGGCGAGCGACACGGCGCCGGTGTAGCGGTACAGCTTCGGGGGGCGGTGCCGCCCGCCGACGACGACATCGCCCGTCGGCTCGATGGCGCCGGAGGCCTCCATCTGGCGCCGGAAGTTCGCCGGGTCGAGCGGCTTCTGCAGCACGGCCTCGTGCACGCCACGCAGTTCAGCGAGGGTGAACTGCTCGCCAAGGAAGGCGTGCGCGATGCGGGAGTACTCCATCTTCGTGCGCAGCCGCCAGAGGGCGTACTCGACGATGAGGTTGTGGTCGAAGGCCAGGTCGGGCAGGTCGTCCGCCGGGAACCAGCGCACGTTCTCGCCGAGGCTCACGCGCTCGGCCTCCTCCGGGCGCACGAGCGCCCAGTACACGATCGACACGAGGCGGCTGTCGGGCGAACGGTCGACGTCGCCGAAGGCGTAGAGCTGCTCGAGGTAGGTCGGCTGCAGCCTCGTCGTCTCGAGCAGGTTGCGGCGCGCGGAGGCCTCGAGGCTCTCCGACAGCGCGACGGGCCCGCCGGGCAGCGCCCACCGGTGCAGGAACGGCTCACGAATGCGCCGGACGAGGGGCAGCCAGACGCTGGGGGCTCCGTGCTCGTCGGGGCGGAGCGCGAAGATGACCGTCGAGACGGCGAGACCGATGCCGGATGCTGCGCCGGGCATCCCCGCCCCCTCTCGTCGACGATGCGATCGTCGCGATCGCGGTAAAGGTCACTGTGACCTGAACGCAGTGTAGCAGTTCGGGTCAGCGCGACACGAACCGCCGACGGAGCGGCGGGCCCGCTCGGGGTCACGGCAGGGCCAGAATGAGCTCATGGCCGAGCTGTTCGTGATCCCGCTGTGGGCCGACCTGCTCGCCGTAGGCATCGGCGCGCTGCAGGGGGCGCTCTTCGCCGCCCAGTTCCGCGACCGGCGGCTCGACTGGCTGGGCGTCGCGATCATCGGCATCGTCGTCGGCTTCGGCGGCGGTCTGCTGCGCGACCTGCTGCTCGACGTGCCGCTCGCTCCCCTGCAGTCGAACTGGTACGTCGTCGTCGCGACGGGAGCCGCCCTGCTCGGCATGCTGCTCGAGCGCGTCTTCTCGCGCCTCGGCCGCCTCATCACCGTGCTCGACGCGCTCACGATCGGGCTCTTCGGCGCGATCGGCACGACCAAGGCGCTCGCCCTCGGCATCCCCGAGGTCGCGGCCGTCTTCGTCGGCGTGCTCGCCGCCGTCGGCGGGTCGATCCTGCGCGACCTGCTGCTCACGATGCCCATCGCGCTCATGCACGTCGGCTCGCTGTACGCCGTCGCGGCCGCCGCGGGCTCCGGGCTCATCGCCGTGCTGCTCGCCCTCGACGTGCCCGTGTTCGTCGCCGCCGTCGCGGGCGTCGCGCTCACCTTCGGCGTGCGCATCGCGTCCGTGCTGTTCGGCTGGAGCCTGCCCGAGCAGCGAGCGATCACCCGGCTGCCGCGGCTGCCCGCCCTTCCGCGGCGCGGGCGGCGCGCCGACGAGGAGGCGGCGGGCGAGCGGGGCCGCACCGTCACGACGTCGACGGGCGTGATCCACCTCCGGCCCACGACCTCGGCGATCCCCGTCATCGGCGCCACGCCGCGCGTGCGGCGCCGCTCCCCCATCCCCGGCGCGAGCCAGCGGCGCGGGTGAGCGCATGACGATCGACGCGGCGCGCGCGAGCGAGAACGGGAGGCTGGGCTCGACGGAACCGGCGACGGCGACCACCTCGGCGGATGCCGCCGAGCGCTTCGAGGCCGCGCGGTCCCGGCTCACCGGCCTCGCCTACCGCCTGCTCGGCTCGTGGGCGGAGGCCGAGGACGTCGTGCAGGACGCCTGGCCGCGCTGGGCATCCGCCGCCTCGACCGGCGTCATCGACAACGCCGACGCGTACCTGACCACGATCGTCACGAGGCTCGCCCTCACTGCGCTCGACTCGGCGCGCGTGCGGCGCGAGCAGTACGTCGGCCCGTGGCTGCCGGAACCCGTCTCGACGCTCGACGACCCCACGCTCGGAGCCGAGCGCGCCGAAGCGCTCGACCTCGCGACCCTGCTGCTGCTCGAACGGCTCAGCGGCCCCGAGCGCGCCGCCGTCGTGCTGCGCGAGGCCTTCGCCTACGACTACGCGAGCCTCGCCGAGGTGCTCGGCACAAGCGAGGCGGCGGCGCGCCAGCTCGTCTCGCGGGGGCGGCGGGCGCTCGACGGGCACCGACGGCAGCAGGCCTCCCCCGCCGAGCGCGACCGGCTGCTCGCCGCGTTCGTCGCCGCGGCGCAGGGTGGCGACCTCGCGGCGCTCGAAGCCGTGCTCGTGCCCGAGGCCGTGGCGGTCAGCGACGGCGGCGGCGTGGTCAGCGCGGCCCGCCGACCCGTGCGCGGCGCCGAGGAGGTCGCGCGCTTCGTGCTGGGGGTGCTGGAGAAGTTCGGGCGGGGCGTGCGGAGCATCCCCGTCATCGCGAACGGCGAGACCGCCTTCCTCGCCGTCACCGACGAACCCGACCCGCAACCCGTCGCGCTGTGGTCGCTCGACATCGGCGCCGACGGCGTGCGCGGCGTGCACATCGTGCGCGCGCCGGACAAGCTCGCCCGGGTGACCGCGCAGGCGCTGTCACAGATCGGCGACGCATCCGGTCGACTCTGAGAGGGATGCGCCGCGCACCCTCGGAGAGGACACCATGACCCTGCTCATCACGGGAGGCACGGGCACCGTCGGGCGCCCCACCGTCGAGGCCGCGCGGGCTGCGGGGCTCGCGCTGAGCATCCTCAGCAGGAGGCCGGGGCCCGACCATCACGTCGCCGACCTGCGCACCGGTGCGGGGCTGTCAGCCGCGCTCGAGGGCGTCGCGACAGTCGTGCATTTGGCCACGAACCGGCGGTCGGATGCTCGCGCGACCGCCCGGCTCGTCGAGGCCGCCCGTGCCGCCGGCGTGCAGCACCTCGTCTACCTGTCGATCGTCGGCGTCGACGCGGTGCCGCTCGGCTACTACCGGTCGAAGCTCGAGTGCGAGGGCATCGTCGCCCAGTCGGGGGTGCCGTTCACGGTGCTGCGGGCGACGCAGTTCCACGACTTCGTGGCGGGCGCGTTCGCGGCGCAGCGGCGGCTGCCGAGGGTGCTGACGCTCGACGTGTCCTTCCAGCCGATCGACACGGGAGCGGTGGCCGCGCGCCTGGTGTCGCTCGTGAGCGGGCCGCCCGCCGGCGGCCGGGTGGACGACCTCGGCGGGCCCGCTGTTCTGCCGATGCGGGAGCTCGCCGAGCAGTGGCTCGTCGCGCGCGGGCTGTCGGCGGCGGATGCTCGGCGCCGGGTCGTCGAGTGGCGCGCGCCCGGGCGGCTCGCGGCGGCCTACCGCGCGGGGCTGCACACCACCGGGCTGCCCGGGCCGGGCATCCACTTCGCGGAGTGGGCGGCGGCGGCCGCGCGCTGACCCGCCCGCACGGGCCGCGGCGTCGACAACTCAGGACGAACGCGTTCACACGGCGACGCACCGCTCGCGGGATGCCCGACCGATGGCGGTGCCGAGCGCGCGCCGCGCGACGTTCGTCCTGAGTTGTCGACGAACGCGCGGGTCAGGCCGTGACGAGCTCGCGCGCGCCCGACGCGAGCCGGATCGCCCGGTTGACCGCCGACACGACGGCCTTGAGCGAGGCGGTCGAGATGTCGGCGTCGATACCCACACCCCAGAGCGTGCGCCCGTTCACCTCGAGCTCGACGTACGCGGCGGCGAGAGCATCGCCCCCGGCCGAGAGCGCGTGCTCGACGTAGTCGAACAGGCGGATCGCGATGCCCTCCGACTCCATGATCGACAGGAACGCCGCGATCGGCCCGTTGCCCGTCGCCGAGACGCCGTCGATCGACTCGCCGTCGCGCAGCGTCGCATCGAGGCGCACCTCGCCCGTCATGTCCGAGGCCGTCCGCGTCGAGAGCAGCTCGAAGCGGCCCCACTTCTCGTCGGCCGAGGCTGCGGGCAGGTACTCGTCCTGGAAGATCTCCCAGATCTGCTCGGAGGTGACCTCGCCGCCCTCGGCGTCGGTCTTCGCCTGCACGACGCCGCTGAACTCGATCTGCAGCTTGCGCGGCAGGTCGAGCTTGTGGTCGGTCTTCAGCAGGTAGGCGACGCCGCCCTTGCCCGACTGCGAGTTGACGCGGATGACCGCCTCGTAGGAGCGGCCGAGATCCTTCGGGTCGACGGGCAGGTAGGGCACGGCCCACTCGAGCTGGTCGACCGGCACGCCCGCGGCCTCGGCACGATCATCCATCGCCTCGAAGCCCTTCTTGATGGCGTCCTGGTGCGATCCGCTGAAGGCCGTGTAGACCAAGTCACCGGCCCACGGCGAGCGCTCGTGCACCTTGAGCTGGTTGCAGTACTCGGCGGTGCGCTTGATCTCGTCGAGGTCGCTGAAGTCGAGCTGCGGGTCGATGCCCTGCGTGAACAGGTTAATGCCGAGCGCGACGAGGTCGACGTTGCCGGTGCGCTCGCCGTTGCCGAACAGGCAGCCCTCGATGCGGTCGGCGCCGGCCATGTAGCCGAGCTCGGCGGCGGCGATCGCCGTGCCGCGGTCGTTATGCGGGTGCAGGCTGAGGATGACCGAGTCGCGCCGCGCGAGGCGCCGGTGCATCCACTCGATCGAGTCGGCGTACACGTTCGGCGTCGTCATCTCGACCGTCGCCGGCAGGTTGATGATGATCTTGCGCTCGGGGGTCGGCGCGATCTGCTCGATGACGGCGTTGCAGACCTCGAGCGCCGTCTCGAGCTCGGTGCCGGTGTAGCTCTCAGGGCTGTACTCGTAGTAGATCTCGGTGCCGGGCACAGTCGTCTCGTACTGCTGGCACCAGCGGGCGCCCTGCAGTGCGATCTCCTTGACGCCCTCGACGTCGGTGCGGAACACGACCTCGCGCTGCAGTACCGAGGTCGAGTTGTAGAAGTGCACGATGGCGCGCTTGGCGCCCCTGATCGACTCGTAGGTGCGGGCGATGAGGTGCTCGCGCGCCTGGGTCAGCACCTGGATGGTGACGTCATCGGGGATCAGGTCCTCCTCGATGAGGGTGCGCACGAAGTCGAAGTCGGTCTGCGAGGCGGAGGGGAACCCGACCTCGATCTCCTTGAAGCCCATGCGCACGAGCAGGTCGAACATGATGCGCTTGCGCTCGGGGCTCATCGGGTCGATGAGGGCCTGGTTGCCGTCGCGCAGGTCGACGGCGCACCAGCGCGGGGCCCGCGTGATGGTCTGCGCCGGCCACGTGCGGTCGGGCAGGTCGACGGGGAGGAACGAGCCGTACGGGCGGTACTTGTGGATCGGCATGCCCGACGGCTGCTGACGGTTCTGCATGAGGTGCTCCTGGCGGTTCGTAGGTCTGGGGTTTCAGCCGACGACGAACTCCGCGACGAGGGAGGCTAAGGGTCTAAGCCTCGTCGCGGCAGCGAAGAAGGAGCTGGCCGAACACGCTCTCAGGGTACACCCGGGCCGCATCCGCTCAGAACGAGGCGGCGGATGCTCGGCGCACGTCGTTCGTCCTGCACACCCTGTGGCGAAATCGTGACCTTCTGCTCTGGCTCCGAGCCCCCGACCAGGAGCACGCTGATGCCGACGGCGTTCCACCCACCCCGAGGAGTCACCGTGGCCCCTGCCTCCGCCCCCGCCTTCCGGCTCGCTCGCGCACGCTCCGGGCGCCGCGCTCCCGCCCTCACGGCAGCGCTCGCCGCCTCGACCCTCGCGCTGACCGGCTGCGTCGGCCTCGGCGACCCCGTCGAGATCGACGCCGCCGACTTCCCCGTGAATCTCGAGCGCGCACAGACGGCGACGCTGCAGATCACCGCACAGGGCGCGTTCTACGAGCCCGGCACGAGCGTGCCCTACGACGGCGGCTGGTTCGGCTCGGGCTTCATCATCGACCGCTCGGGTCTCGCCGTGACGAACAACCACGTCGCGGCGGGTGCGACCTCCTTCGAGATCCGGCCGGGCGGCGGCACGGGCCCGGCGATCGACGCGACGGTCGTCTCGACCTCCGAGTGCCTCGACCTCGCGGTGCTACAGCTGCCCGAGGGCGAGACCTACCCGTTCATGGCCTGGCGCGACGGCGACATCAGCCCGGCGCTCGAGGTGTACTCGGCCGGCTTCCCCAACGGCACGCCGAACTTCACCCTCACGGGCGGCATCGTCAACACCGCCAACCAGGCGATCGAGTTCACCTGGGCCTCGGTCGACCTCGCGATCGAGCACGATGCCCGCATTCGCGGCGGCAACTCCGGCGGCCCCCTCATCGACGAGCAGGGTCGCGTCGTCGGCGTGAACTACGCCGGCAACGACCTCGAGGACTACAACTACGCGATCGCCCGCGAGCAGGTGCTCGAGGTGCTCGACCGCATGACCGCCGGCGAGAGCGTGCTGTCGCTCGGCATCAACGCCGAGGCGCTGCCGCTCGACGAGCAGACCGGCGAGCCTGTGGGCATCTGGGTGCAGTCGGTGCAGCCGGGCAGCCCCGCAGAGGCGGCGGGCATCGAGGCCGCCGACGTGCTCGTCTCGCTCGACGGCACGCAGCTCGCGCAGCAGGGCACGCTGAGCGAGTACTGCGACATCCTCGACGCCCAGGGCACGGATGCTCCCCTCGACATCGTCGTCGCCCGCCCGCTCACGGGCGAGGTGCTCGTGGGCCAGGTCAACGGCGAGCCGCTCGTGGTCGAGGGCGGCTCGACACCGGTCGACCCGGGTCTGGAGGAGTTCGTGACGGTGACCGACGACACCGGCGTGCTGTCGGTCGACGTGCCGGCGAGCTGGAGCGACGTGCTCGGCTACGGCGTCGAGTACCCCGACGGCAACCCGTGGGAGACCGTGATCGCCTCGCCGAGCCTGCAGGGCTTCTTCGACGAGACCTCGCCGGGCGTGCTCGTCGCGACGAGCGCCCAGTTCGCCGGCAGCGAGCCGACCGAGTTCCTCGAGCTCACGGCGGAGGATCTGCAGTCCCGCTGCGCGAGCGCCGGCACGGAGGACTACGCCGACGGCTACTACACGGGGCTCTCGGAGGTCTGGCAGTGCGACTCCGGCGCGATCTACTACGTGATCGCGGCGAACTCCGACGACGGCACGCACTTCGTGCGGCTGAGCATGTCGATGTTCGACGAGTTCGACACGACGACGGCCCTCGATCGGGTGCTCAACACGTTCTTCGCCTCGTACTGAGGCGCGAGCATCCGGGCCGCTCGGATCAGAAGCCGAGCCGCCCCAGCTGCTTCGGGTCGCGCTGCCACTCCTTGGCGACCTTGACGTGCAGCTTGAGGTAGACGCGCTGCCCGAGCAGCGCCTCGATCTCCTTCCGTGCGCGCGTGCCCACCTCGGTGAGGCGCGCGCCGCGGTGGCCGATGATGATGCCCTTCTGGCTGTCGCGCTCGACCCACACGTTGGCGTAGACGTCGACGACTCCCCCGCTCTCGCGCTCGGCGACCTCGTCGATCGTGACGGCGAGCGAGTGCGGCAGCTCGTCACTCACGCCCTCGAGCGCGGCCTCGCGGATGAGCTCGGCGATGCGGTCCTCTACCGTCTCGTCGGTCACGGCCTCATCGCCGTACAGCGGCGGCGAGACGGGCATGAGCGCGATGAGCTGGTCGGCGAGCAGGCCCACCTGGTCGCCCGTGACCGCCGAGAGCGGGATGATCTCGTCCCACTCGCGCAGCTGCGACACGGCCAGCAGCTGCTCGGCGACCTTCGCGGGGCCCGCAGTGTCGGTCTTGGTGACGATCGCCACCTTGCGCGTGCGCGGCCAGGCGTCGAGCTGCTCGTTGATGTACCGGTCGCCGGGCCCGATGGGCTCGTTCGCGGGCACGCAGAAGCCGATGACGTCGACGTCGCCGAGGGTCTCCTGCACGACGGCGTTGAGGCGCTCGCCGAGCAGCGTGCGCGGGCGGTGCATGCCCGGCGTGTCGACGACGATCACTTGACCGGATGCCCGGTGCACGATGCCGCGGATCGCCCGCCGCGTGGTCTGCGGCTTCGAGCTCGTGATCGCGACCTTCTCGCCGACGAGGGCGTTGGTGAGGGTCGACTTGCCCACGTTGGGGCGGCCGACGAAGGTGACGAAGCCGGCGCGATGCTCCGCTGCGGGGGCTGCCGGGGTGGGGTCGGTCATGGTGGGGCCTCGCTCAGCGGTGGTCGGGATCGGGGGCGGAGGCCGGCGAGGCCGGTGACGCTGCCGAGAAGGCGCGTCGGGCATCCCGCAGCGTCTCGTCGGCCTCGACGAGCACGGTCGTGACGCGCTTGCGGCGGCCCTCCGTGCGCTCGGCGACGAGCACGAGGCCGTCGACCTCGACACGCGAGCCGGCGACGGGCAGTCGGCCTAGGTGCTTGGTGAGCAGGCCGCCGACCGAGTCGACGTCGTCGTCGTCGAGCTCGATGCCGAAGAGGTCGCCGAGCTCGTCGACGGGCATGCGGGCGCTCACGCGGAAGCGATCCTCGTCGAGGCGCTCGGAGACGGCGAGCTCGCGGTCGTACTCGTCGCTGATCTCGCCGACGAGCTCCTCGATGAGGTCCTCCATCGTGACGAGGCCGGCGATGCCGCCGTACTCGTCGACGACGAGCGCGAGGTGGTTCGACTCCAGCTGCAGCTGCCGCAGGGCGTCGTCGGCCTTCTTCGACTCGGGCAGGAAGAGCGCCGGCTTCGCCAGCTGCTCGACCGTCGTGGTCGCGCAGGCGTCGGGGTTCTCGTAGGCCAGGCGGGCGGCGTCGCGCAGGTAGATGACGCCGAGCACGTCGTCGGCGTCGTCGCCCACGACGGGGATGCGCGACACGCCCCGCGACAGAAACAGGCTCATCGCGTCGGTGACGGTGAGCTCGCGCTCGACCGTGACCATGTCGGTGCGCGGCACCATGACCTCGCGCACGATGGTGTCGTTGAACTCGAAGATCGAGTGGATCAGCTCGCGATCCTCCACCTCGAGCACGTCGAGGTCGGTCGCCTCGTCGACCATGCTCAGCAGCTGCTCCTCGCTGGAGAAGGTGGCGCTGCGCGGGCGGCCGGGCGTGACCCGGTTGCCGATCGCGACGAGCAGGTCGGCGAGCGGGCCGAGCATGACGCGCACGCCGCGCACGAGCCCGCCGAACAGCCGCAGCATGGCCCGCGGGTGCGCGCGGCCGACGCTGCGCGGGCTCGAGCCGACGAGCACGAACGAGACGCCGATCATGATGAGCGCGCTCACCGCGAGCGCCCACCACCACCCCTCGAACAGGTCGGCGAACGCGAGCGTGATGAGCACCGCGGCGAGCGTCTCGGCGACGATGCGCAGGAAGTTGACGGCGTTGACGTGCGCGCCGACGTCGTTCGCGACCGCAAGCAGCCGTGCGGGGTGCTTCTTCTGCGAGGCGAGGTCGATGAGGTCGGTGCGGCTCACGACGCCGAGCGCCGCGTCGAGCGAGGCGAGCAGGCCGCCGAACGCGACGAGCACGCCGGCGACGGCGAAGAAGACGACGGTGATCATCGACTGCGTTTGCGCTCGGCGAGCGCGAAGCCCACGAGCACGTCGCGCTGCACGCCGAACATCTCCTTCTCGTCCTCCGGCTCGGCGTGGTCGAAGCCGAGCAGGTGCAGGATGCCGTGCGTTGTCAGCAGCAGCAGCTCGTCCTGCGTGGAGTGCCCGGCAGCCTCGGCCTGCGCGATCGCGACCTGCGGGCACAGCACGATGTCGCCGAGCAGCCCGGGCGGGGTGGGCTCGTCGTCGCTGCCGGGGCGCAGCTCGTCCATCGGGAAGCTCAGCACGTCGGTGGGGCCTGGCTCGTCCATCCACTGCAGGTGCAGCTGCTCCATCGCGCCCTCGTCGACGAGCACGATCGCCAGCTCGGCGTCGCGGTGCACGTTGAGGAAGTCGAAGGCGTGCAGCGCGAGCCGCTGCAGCGACTCCTCGTCGACCTCGACGCCCGACTCGTTGTTGATCTCGACGGCCATGGGCTACCACCCTCCACGTCGGGGATTGCGACGGATGCCCGCCTGGCGGTCGCGCGGCAGCCCCGCCCGGCGCTCCGCCCGATTGGCGCCCTCCGCGCCGGTGCCGCGTGCGGTCTCGCGCTCGTGCTGCTGCGCCATGCGCTGCGCGTCGTACGTGGTGTACGCGTCGACGATGCGACCGACGAGCGTGTGGCGCACGACGTCGTCGCTCGTGAGCCGCGCGAAGTGGATGTCGTCGATGTCGCCGAGCACGCGCGTCACGAGCTGCAGCCCGCTCGCGCCGGTGGGCAGGTCGACCTGGGTGATGTCGCCCGTGACGACCATCTTCGAGCCGAAGCCGAGTCGGGTGAGGAACATCTTCATCTGCTCAGGGCTCGTGTTCTGCGCCTCGTCGAGCACGATGAACGAGCTGTTGAGCGTGCGGCCGCGCATGTAGGCGAGCGGCGCGACCTCGACGACGCCGGTCGCGAGCAGCTTGGGCACGAGCTCCGGATCCATCATCTCGTTGAGCGCGTCGTACAGCGGCCGCAGGTACGGGTCGATCTTGTCGGTGAGCGTGCCCGGCAGGAAGCCCAGCCGCTCGCCCGCCTCGACGGCCGGCCGCGTGAGGATGATGCGGTCGACCTCCTTGCGCTGCAGGGCCTGCACGGCCTTCGCCATCGCGAGGTAGGTCTTACCCGTGCCGGCGGGGCCGATGCCGAAGACGATCGTGTTGAGGTCGATCGCGTCGACGTACGCCTTCTGCCCGAGCGTCTTGGGACGGATGCTCTTGCCACGGCTCGTGAGGATCGCCTGGCTGAGCACGTCGGCGGGGCTGCCGGCGCCCTGCTCGAGGATGCGCGCCGAGCTGGCGACCTCGACCTCGCCGAGGTCGTGTCCGTTCTGGATCATGGTGACGAGCTCTCTGACCAGCTGGCTGGCCGCGGTGACGTCGGCGGGGGTGCCGCCGAGGGTGATCTGATTGCCTCGCACGTGCACGTCGAGGTCGGGGTACTGCTGCTCGAGGGTGCGCAGCAGGCGGTCGTGCGGGCCGAGCAGCCGCACCATGGCGACGCCGTCGACCTCGATCGTTGCGCGGTCTTCGCGGGGGCCGCTCACGGCGGCGCCGGGTTCGTCAGTGGGCAAGCGACCCCTCGTCGAGCCCCCCGGCGAGCACGTGGGCGTGCACGTGGAAGACCGTCTGCCCGGCGTTCGCGCCGGAGTTGAACACGAGGCGGTAGTCGCCGTCCGCATGCTCGTCGGCGAGGCGCTGCGCGGTCGCGACGACCTCCGCCAGGAGGGCAGGGTCGGCGGCCGCGAGCTCGGCGACGGTGCGGTGCTGCGCCGTCTTCGGGATCACGAGCAGGTGCACGGGCGCCTGCGGCGCGATGTCGCGGATGGCGATGAGCCGCTCGGTCTCGAGCACGATGTCGGCCGGGATCTCGCGCGCGATGATGCGCTCGAAGATCGTCGGCGTCGCCGCGGCGGCGTCGGTGGCGTGCTCGGAGGACATGGCCTCCATTCTAGAGCGCGGCTCGCACCCGGCACGGGGCTTGCGTGTTCGCCCTGCGCGTGACGCGGGCGGCTCAATCGTGGTTCCAGCGGCGTCGCCAGGCGGCCAGGCGCTCCTCGTCGGGGTCGACGCCGTATGCCGCGAAGTAGAGCGACTCGAAGCCGGGGCCGTAATTCCAGGCGAGCGACTGGGCACCGGCGGCGAGGTCGAGCCAGCGGTCGCCGACGCCGAGCGCGCCGACGTCGACGTGCGCGAGGAACGCGCCCCGGGCATCCAGGAGGGTGTTCGGAGCGCACGCGTCGCCGTGCGCGACGACGCGGTCGCTCGCCCGGGGCTCGGGGTCGGTCGGCAGCGCGGGGCCGAGCGGTGCCGTGCACGGGAAGGGGCAGTCCGCCGCGCTCAGCGACTCGTGCAGGGCGCGCAGCGACTCGCCGAGCACCCGCACGGCGAGTCGCGGCTCGGCGCGCCAGCGCTCGGTCACGGCGCTCTCGCCGGTGAGCGCGCGCGTCAGCAGGTGCTCGTCGCCGTCGTCGCTGACGCCCGCGGCGACGAGCTCCGGCGCGGGGTGGCGGCCGGCGAGCCACTCGAGCCGGCGAGCCTCGTCGGCGAGGCTCGGCTCGTCGGGCCAGGCCGCGCGCGTCGCGGCGGGCACCCACTTGAGCACGAGCGAGACCTGGGCGGATCGAGCGGGGGCCGTACCGGGGTCGAGCCGCACCGTCCAGCCGCCGAGCTCGTTGCGCCACAGCGGCGTCAGCGCGGAGCCGGGCGCGAGGCGAGCGGCGAGCGCCCGCAGGGCGGCGGGCGGCTCGGCGCCGTCGAGCACGAGCTGCCGGGCCACGTCCGGCGCCGCGTCGTCGGCGTCGACGGGCGGCGTCACCAGCGGCCGAGCATCCCGCTCAGCACGGCGATGGCGGCGGGGCCCGCGGTCGAGGTGCGCAGCACGGTCGCGCCGAGCCGCACCCCGCGCGCGCCCGCGGCGGTGAGCGCGGCGAGCTCCTCGGGCGCGATGCCGCCCTCGGGGCCGACGACGAGCACGACGTCCCGGTCTCCGTCGCGCAGCGACGCGGCGTCGAGAGCGGTCAGCGGATGCTCGGCGAGCGGATCGAGCACGAGCACCGTCTCCGAGGCGGCGCGGCGCGCGATCGCGGCGGTCGTCGCGAGCGGCTCGACCTGCGGCACCCGTGCCCGGATCGCCTGCTTGCTCGCCTCGCGCACGATCGTCGCCCAGCGCGCGCGACCCTTCTCGGCCTTCGCGGCATCCCACCGCGAGACGCTGCGCGCGGCCTGCCACGGCACGATCGCGTCGACGCCGAGCTCTGTCGCGGCCTGCACGGCGAGCTCGTCGCGGTCGCCCTTCGCGAGGGCCTGCACGAGCACGATGCGCGGCGCCGGCTCGGGGTGCCGTTCGACGGCGGCGACCCGCAGCGCGACCTCCTGGGCGCTCGCCTCGAGCACCTCGCCCTCGACGACGAGCCCGGCGCCGTCGCCGAGGCGGAGGTGCTCGCCGGCACGCACGCGCGAGACCGTGCTCGCGTGCCGGGCGTCGGGGCCGGTGAGGCGCACGACCGCGCCGACGGGGGCATCCGCCGACGCCAGCTGCGCGGCGAGCGAGTCGTCGAGGTAGAAGTGCGCCACGCGCGGGCCTACAGGTTGAGGAAGCGGTCGCGCAGCTTGGAGAAGATGCCCTGCTGGAAGGTCGAGAACTCCGGCGGCACGGGGCGGCGCGAGCCCGCGAACTCCTGGATGAGCTTCGTCTCTTTGCTGTTGAGGCGCACGGGCGTCACCACTTGGATGCCGATCTTCAGGTCGCCACGGCCCGAGCCGCGCAGGCGCGTGATGCCGCGCTCCTTCACGGTGATGACCTCGGCGCTCTGCGTGCCCGGCTTGATCTCTACGCGCACGTCGCCGTCGAGCGATCGCAGCGTCGCCGTCGTGCCGAGGATCGCGTCGGTCATCTGCACCTCGAGCGTCGCGAGCAGGTCGTCACCGGATCGACTGAAGGTGTCGTGCGTCTTGACCTTGATCTCGAGGTACAGGTCGCCGTTGGGGCCGCCGGCCGGGCCGACCTCGCCCTGCCCGGGCAACTGGATGCGCAGACCCGTGTCGACGCCCGCGGGGATGTCGACGGGGATGGTGCGGCGCGCCCGCACGCGGCCCTGGCCGGCGCACGTCGGACACGGACTCGGGATGACCGTGCCGTAGCCGCGGCACGTGCCGCACGGGCTCGAGGTCATGACGTTGCCGAGCAGGCTGCGCACGGTGCGCTGGATCTGCCCGGAGCCGCGGCAGATGTCGCACGTCTGCGGGCTCGTGCCCGGCGAGCAGCACGAGCCCTCGCACGTCTCGCACAGCACGGCCGTGTCGACCTCGAGCTGGCGGGTCGTGCCGAAGACGATCTCGTCGAGCTCGACCTCGACCCGGAGCAGGGCATCCTGCCCCCGCTCGCGCCGGCTGCGCGGCCCGCGCTGCTGCTGGCCGCCGCCAAAGAAGGTCTCGAAGATGTCGCCGAAGCCGTTGAAGCCGGATGCTCCGCCGAAGCCGCCCGACCCGCCGAGGTCGTACTGCTGACGCTGCTGCGGGTCGCTCAGCACGTCGTAGGCGTGCGTGACGAGCTTGAACCGCTCGGCGGCCTCCGCGCTCGGATTCACGTCGGGGTGCAGCTCGCGCGCGAGCCGGCGGTACGCCTTCTTGATGTCGTCGGCGCTGGCATCGCGGGCGATGCCGAGCACCTCGTAGTGGTCTGACACTTATTCCTCACCGAGCAGCCGGGACACGTAGCGCGCGACGGCGCGGACGGCTGCCATGTTGTTCGAGTAGTCCATGCGGGTGGGGCCGAGCACCCCGAGTGTGGCCGACTGGTCTGCGCCGACCCTGTACGCACCCGCGACGATCGAGGTCTCGCGCAGCACCTCGTCGTTCTCGCGCCCGATACGGGTAGAGACGCCGTGCTGGTCGAGTTCCATCTCGCGGAACAGCTTCAGCAGCGTCACCTGCTCCTCGATCGCCTCGAGCACCGGGTAGACGCTGCCGGCGAAGTCGTGCTCGGTGCGCACGAGGTTCGCCGCCCCCGCGATGACGAGCCGGTCGCTGCGGTGCGCATCCACGTGCCCCAGGAGCGCGTCGCGCACGGCCGACACCGCGGGGCGACGGTCGGGCGCGAACTGCTCGTCGAGCTGCGGGGCGAGGTCGGTGACGTCGCTCAGCGAGCGGCCGACGAGGGCGGCGTTGATCTTCGCGCGGAGTTCGCCGAGGAAGACCTCGTCGGCCTCGACCGGCAGCTCGATGATGCGCTGGTCGACGCGGCCACCGTCGGTGATGAACACCGTCATGACGCGCGTGGCCGACATCGGCACGAGCTCGACGTGGCGCACGCGGGCGTGCCCGAGCGTCGGGTACTGCACCATCGCGACCTGGTTGGTCAGGCTCGCGAGCAGGCGCACCGTGCGGGCGAAGACGTCGTCGAGGTCGACCGACTGGTCGAGGAAGGCCGCGATCGCCTGGCGCTGGGCCGCGCTCAGCGGGCGCAGATCCTGCAGCTGGTCGACGAACAGCCGGTAGCCCTTGTCGGTCGGCACGCGGCCGGAGGAGGTGTGCGGAGCCGTGATGAGCTCCTCCTCCTCCAGCTGCGCCATGTCGTTGCGGATCGTCGCGGCGCTCACGCCGAACTGGTGGCGCTCGACGATCGCCTTCGAGCCGACCGGCTCGCGCGAGGCGACGTAGTCCTGCACGATCGCGCGCAGGACGTGGAGGGCGCGCTCGGAGACCATGGCGCACTCCTTCCCGCTCGGGCCCGCGCGCGCCGCAGCGCGACGCGCGGCTCGGGCTGGCACTCCGACTGATTGACTGCCAATTCTACCCCGCGACACCTCGTCAGGATCATTGCCGGGGCCGCACGCGAGCGCTATTTTGTGCTCGAGCCCGCGTCTCGACGAAGCCTCGCGGTCGAGGCGAGCACGGCGCTCGATGCACCACCTCGGGTTCCACCGTTCATTCGAACTCACGGAAGGCAGCACCCCATGACCGACTCCACCCCTCCCCCCGCTTCGGCATCGGCGGCGCCCCTCAGCGAGGCCGAGGACCGTCAGTGGGCCTCGTTCGCCCACCTCGGCGGCATCCTCGGCCCCCTCCCGGCGCTCATCATCTACCTCGTCTTCAAGGACCGCGGCAGCTTCACGCGCGTCGAGGCGAAGGAGGCGCTGAACTTCCAGATCGCCGCCATCATCGGCTGGGTGGTGCTGACAATCGTCAGCTCGATCCTCACGGCGATCACCTTCGGCATCTTCGGCTTCCTCGCGCCGCTGCTCTACCTGGCCCTGTGGGCCGTCATCGTGATCTTCTCCATCCAGGGCTTCATGAAGGCCAAGGAGGGCGTCAACTACCGCTACCCGGTCTCGCTGCGCCTCATCAAGTAAGTCGCCCGCGACCCTCGCGAACGGGGCTCGGCCGCTCGGCCGGGCCCCGTTCCGCGTATCGGTGGCAGGATGTCGAGCATGACCCAGCCGCCGCCCGCGAACCCCTACGCCTCGCCCCCGCAGCCGATGCGCCCGGAGGACGAGAAGACCTGGGCCGTGCTCACCCACCTCGGCGGGCTGCTCGTGCCGCTCATCGGGCCGCTCGTGGTCTACCTGGTGCTGCGCGACCGCGGGCCGTTCATCCGCCACCACGCCGCGACGGCCTTCAACTTCCACGCCACGATGACCATCGCGTCGCTCATCGGCGTCGTCACGATCTGGCTCGTCATCGGCTTCTTCATCGTGCTCGCGGTGTCGATCGTCTTCCTCGTGTTCGCGATCGTCGCCGCCGTCGCGGCGGGGCGCGGCGAGTTCTACACCTACCCGCTCGCGATCGGCTTCGTGCGCTGACCCGTGCCGGGCCCCGCCGCGCGAGGCGTCAGTCGAGCAGGCGGCGCACGACGGCGTCGGCGAGCAGCCGCCCGCGCAGCGTCAGCACGACCGTGCCGCGCAGCGCCGCAGCCGGCTCGACGAGCCCGTCGGCGATGAGGCCCGCGACCGCGCGGCGACCCTCCGCCGTGAGCGCCTCGGTCGGCAGGCCGCTCGCCAGCCGGGTCTCGAGCAGCACCCGCTCGACGCGGCGCGTCTCGGCGTCGAGGGTCTCGCGGCCCGCCGCCGGGCTGAGCCCCTCGGCGAGCCGCTGGGCGTACGCGGCGGGGTGCTTGACGTTCCAGAACCGCACGCCGCCGATGTGGCTGTGCGCGCCGGGGCCGACGCCCCACCAGTCCTGGCCCGTCCAGTAGGCGAAGTTGTGGCGCGAGCGGCGGGATGCTCCGCCGTCGTCGGCAGCGAGGGCCCAGTTGCTCACCTCGTACCAGCGGTATCCGGCATCGGCGAGCCGGGCATCCGCCGCCTCGTACAGCGTCGCATGCAGGTCGTCATCGACGGGCGGCACCTCGCCGCGGGCGATCTGGCGGGCGAGCTTCGTGCCCTCCTCGACGATGAGGGCGTAGGCGCTCAGATGGTCGGGGCGGGCTGCGAGGGCGGCGTCGAGACTGCGGTGCCAGTCGGCCTCCGTCTCGCCCGGCGTGCCGTAGATCAGGTCGAGGCTCACGGCGAGCCCCGCGGCCCTGGCCTCCTCGACGCGGCGCGGCACGTTCTCGGGGTCGTGCGTGCGCTCGAGCGTCGCGAGCACGTGCGGCACGGCCGACTGCATGCCGATGCTGACGCGCGTGAACCCGGCGTCGGCGAGGGTCTGCAGGCCGATGGCGTCGATCGAGTCGGGGTTTGCCTCCGTCGTGACCTCGGCGCCGGGAGCCAGCGCGAAGAGCCGCTCGACGGCGGCGAGCATGCGGGCGAGGTCGGCCGCGGGCAGCAGGGTCGGCGTGCCCCCGCCGAAGAAGACGGTGCTGACCGGGCGCGGCGGCAGGCCGGCGTCGTCGAGCACGCGCGCGGCCAGCTCGAGCTCGGCGATCGCCTGGTCGGCGAAGTCGGACTGCTTCACGCCGCGGATCTCGCTCGCCGTGTACGTGTTGAAGTCGCAGTAGCCGCACCGCACTCGGCAGAACGGCACGTGCAGGTAGACGCCGAGGTCGCGCTGCTCGGCGCCCTCGCGCACGCTCGCCGGCAGCGCCCCGTCGGCGGGGGCCGGGTCGGCGAGGGGCAGAGCGCTGGGCACGCCTCGATTCTCGCAGGGCGCGGCGGCGCCACCCGCCCCGTGCGGTGTCGACAACTCAGGACGAACGCCGCGCACCCCGACCCGCGCCGCGTCGACAACTCAGGACGAACCGCCTGCCGACAGGGGTGATGGATGCTCGGGGCCGGTGTGTCGCGCGCGTCGCGAGCGGATCGTCCTGAGTTGTCGACACGCACGGCGCTCGGGGGGCGCGGCGGCTGGTTGGATGAGAGCCGTGACCACCACCACGATCCTCTGGGATGTCGACGGCACCCTGCTCTTCAACGCGGCCTCGGGCGGCGGCGAGCTCTACCACCGTGCGGTCGAGCGCGCCGCGGGCCGCGAGCTGCACCCGCCGCTGCCGCGCGCGCACGGCAAGACCGACGGGCAGATCCTGCACGAGATCCTCGAGGCGTTCGAGCTCGCGCCCGAGCTGCACGACGACGCCGTCGCCGCCCTCGACGCGCTGTCGACCGAGCGCGCCGCCGCGGGCGATCGTCGCGAGGTCGCGCCGGGCATCGCCGAGGCGCTCGACGCGGCGGCCGCTCGCGGCTGGGTCAACGCGCTGCTCACCGGCAACTCCGCGACGCGCTCGCGGCTCAAGCTCAGCGGCGCCGGTCTCGACCCGGAGCGCTTCGACTGGGCTCGCTCGTTCTTCGGCGACCGCGCCCGCGAGCGCCGCGAGATCACGCTCGCCGCGCGCGCGGCACTGCCCGACGAGCGGCTCGTGATCATCGGCGACACCCCGCGCGACGACGTCGCGGCCGTCGCAGCGGGCATCCCCTTCATCGCGGTCGCGACGGGCGTCTACACGGTGGATGCCCTGCGCGAGACGGGCGCCGTGCTCGTGGTGCCGACCCTCGCCGAGGGGCTCGACGCGGTGCTCGCGGCGATCGAGGCGCTGCCCGCGCCCGGGGCCGCCGCGGCCTGAGCCTGCGCGGGCGTGCGGCGAGCATCCGCGCCGCCGACGACGACGGCGCTCAGGCGCCCTGCACGAACCAGATCTCGCCCATGCGGTAGACCATGACGGCGACGGCGAGGCTCACGACGCCGAGCACGACCGTCGCCCACCGGGAGCGATCGACGAGACCCCACACGATCGCAAGCGGCGGCAGCAGCATCGCCGAGATTAGGTAGGCCCAGAACTCGACGGTGTCACCCGTCGGCTGGTTGCCGGTCAGCGGCGCGACGATCGCGACGACGATCTGCGCCAGCAGCAGCAGCGCGACGAAGGCAGTGAGACCGATCGTGAGGTCGCTCGGCTGCCGGCCGATGCCACCGGCGACGAGGCAGACGATGCCGACCACGACGGCGACGGCGACCTGCGCGGTCGTGAACCACTCGATCACGGGGTGCTCCTCGGGCGGGGTGTGCTGTGGGCCGGGGTGTGCTGCGGGTCTGTGTGTGCTGCGGGTCTGATGCGGCGAGCGGGCAGCGCTGCGGGCGAGAACCGGCGGCGGATGCTCACTCGCCGTCGGTCGGGAACCCCACCAGCGTACGGCCGACGCCGCGGCGCACGCTGATGAGTGCGACGAGGCGGCCGCTGGCGTCGATCGCGGCGACCGGCTCGGCGTCGGCGTGCTCGGGCAGCGCGAGCTTCTTGCCGTGACCCAGGTCGCGGGCCTCGTCGTCAGTCGCGCGCAGCACCGGGAACAGCCGCTCGGCGATTGCCGCCGCCGGGCTCAGCAGCGCGGCCCCCTCGGCGGCGAGCCGCTCGAGGTCGACGGCGTCGCGCACGTCGAAGGGCCCGACGCGGGTGCGGCGCAGGGCGCGCAGGTGTCCGCCGACGCCGAGCGCCGTGCCGAGATCGCGGGCCAGGGCGCGGATGTAGGTGCCCGATGAGCAGTCGATGCGGGCATCCACCTCGATGGTCGACGCGGTGTCGATGTCACCCGGCAGCCGGCGCACGTCGAGCACGTCGAACGCCGACACCGTGACCGCGCGGGCCTGCAGCTCGACCTGCTCGCCGGCGCGCACCCGGTCGTAGGCGCGCCGCCCGTCGACCTTGATCGCGCTCACCGCGCTCGGCACCTGCTCGATCGCGCCGGTGAGGGCGGCGACCGCGCTCGTGAGCGCGGCGTCGGTGACCGCGTCGAGCGCCGCGGCGGGTGTCGGCTCGCCGAGCGGCTCGCCCTCGGCGTCGTCGGTCGTCGTCGCGCGCCCGAGCACGATCGTCGTCTCGTACGTCTTATCGAGGCCCACGAGGTAGGTCAGCAGGCGCGTCGACGGGCCGACTCCGAGCGTCAGCAGCCCCGACGCGGCCGGGTCGAGCGTGCCCGCGTGGCCGACCTTGCGCGTGCCGAGCGCCCGCCGAGCGCGGGCCACGACGTCATGGCTCGTGAGGCCGAGCGGCTTGTCGACGAGCAGGATTCCGGAGGGCACCGACCCACGCTAGCGCGGTCGTAGGATGCCCTGGTGCGCATCGCGGTCATCGGGGCGGGGGCGGTCGGCGGCCTGCTCGCCGGGCTGCTGCAGCGCGCCGGCCACGAGGTCGTCGTCACCGCCCGCGGCGAGCACGGCGCGGCGATCGCGCGCGACGGGCTGCGCATCGACGGCGGCTGGGGGGCGTTCACGGCTCCGCTCGTCGTCGTGCCTGCCGTCGCGCCGCCCGTCGACCTGCTCGTGCTCGCGACGAAGGCGCACGACTCGGCCGTCGCACTCGGTGCGGCGACCGCGTGCGATGGTGCGCCCGTGCTCGTCGTGCAGAACGGGCTCGGCGGTGCCGACGCCGTGCGGGCGGCCCTGCCGCACTCCCCCGTGGCCGTCGGCCTGGCGCTCTTCGCCACGAGTCTCGCGGAGCCCGGCCGCGTCACCGTGACCGGCCCCGCACCGCTCGCGCTCGGCGGCGACCCGCGCGCGGTCGACGTCGCGCTCGCCGCGCTGCGCGACGCCCTGCCCGACGAGGTCACCGTCATCGACGACGTCACCGGCGCCCAGTGGACCAAGCTCGTCGTCAACCAGGTCAACGCCCTGCCGGCGATCACCGGCCTCAGCGTGCAGCAGGTCGTCGCCGTCGACGGGCTGCGGCGCGTGCTCGCGCGCGGCATGATCGAGACGGCCGTCGTGGGCCGGGCGCTCGGGGTGCGGTGGCAGCAGGTCGGCTCCGTCGGCGCGGCGGAGGTCGCCGAGCTGCTCACGGGTGACCCGCCGCGCGCCGAGCGGGTGCCGCGATCGCTCGCCGCGCGCATGGGAGACGTGCCGAATCCGGCGTCGACGCTGCAGAGCATCCGCCGCGGGCGCAGCACCGAGATCGACGCCCTCAACGGGGCGGTGCGGGATGCGGGGGCCGGGCTGCGCATTCCCACCCCGGTGAACGCCGCGATGGTCGCGCTCGTGCACGAGGTCGAGCGCACGGGCCGGTTTCTCAGCCCGGCCGAGGTGCTCGCGCGCGTGCCCGCCGAGCACGACCCACGCCGCACCGACTGACGCGGTCGCGTCGACAACTCAGGACGATCGCGCGCGGCACCGCGCGGCGTTGCGTCGACAACTCAGGACGATCGCGCGCGGCACCGCGCGGCGGAATCGCGTGCAGGAAGCGCGCCGCAGCGCGATCGTCCTGAGTTGTCGACGAGCCGGTCGCGCGATTGTCCTGAGTTGTCGACAGGCGCGCCCGCGCGGTTGTCCTGAGTTGTCGACGCGCGGGGCGCGGAGAGCGCGGGCCGGCTCCCACCACAAGAGCCGGCCCGCGGGGCACGAGGCGAGCGCTAGAGCATCGCCTTCGTGTGCCAGACCGTCTTCGTCTCGACGAAGGCGGTGATGCGGTCGAGCGACGGCACGGGCGCGCCGCTGACGGGCGGCAGCACGCGCTTGAGCGTCTCGGCTGCGGCCAGCTGGAGGTCGACCCACGAGCCGGAGGCGAGCACGCCCGCGCCGGCGAGGTCGAGCGCGTTGACGTCGGCGTGCGAGGCGAGCCACGGCGCGAGCTCCGCGGGCGAGCCGGTGAGCACGTTGACGACGCCGCCCGGCACGTCGGAAGTCGCGAGCACCTCGGCGAGCGAGATGGCCGAGAGCGGGGCATCCTCGTTCGCGACGACGACGACCGTGTTGCCGGTGAGCACGATCGGCGCGACGACCGCGGCGAGGCCGAGCAGCGAGACGCCCTCGCGCTCCTGCGGGGCGATCGCCGCGACGACGCCGGTCGGGTCGGGCACCGAGAGGTTGAAGTAGGGCCCGGCGACGGGGTTGCCGTTGCCGACGACCTGGGCGTACTTGTCGGCCCAGCCGGCGTACCAGACCCACAGGTCGATGGTCGCGTCGACCTGCGCGCCCGCGGCGGCGGCCGAGACGCCCTCCGAGCGCGAGATCTCGTCGACGAACTGCGCCCGGCGCCCCTCGAGCAGCTCGGCGATGCGGTAGAGCACCTGGCCGCGGTTGTAGGCCGTGGCGCCCGCCCACTTCGCCTGCGCGGCGCGGGCGGCGACGACGGCGTCGCGCGCGTCCTTCCGCGACGCGAGCGACGCGTTGGCGAGGAACTCGCCCTTCGGCGTCGAGACGACGTAGGTGCGGCCGCTCTCGCTGCGAGGGAACGCCCCGCCGATCGCGAGCTTGTACGTCTTCGGCACGGTGAGTCGGCTCACTTCGCCACCGCCTTCCGGCTCTTCTTCTCAGATCGTGAAGGGGCGGATGCTCCCGCCGACAGCGACGGAGCCTCCCAGCCGTTCGACTCGAGGTACGCGGCGAGGCCCTGCCGGCCGCCCTCGCGGCCGTAGCCCGACTCCTTGTAGCCACCGAAGGGCGAGGAGGGGTCGAACTTGTTGAAGGTGTTGGCCCAGACCACGCCCGCACGCAGGCGGTCGGCGATCGCGAGCATGCGCGAGGCCTTCTCCGTCCAGATGCCGGCCGAGAGGCCGTAGGGGGTGTTGTTGGCCTTCGCGACGGCCTCGTCGGGCGTGCGGAAGGTCAGCACCGACAGCACGGGGCCGAAGATCTCCTCCCGCGCGATGGTGTGGGCGGCCGAGACGCGCGTGAAGATCGTGGGCCGGAACCAGAAGCCCTTGTCGGGCACGGTGCAGTCGAGCTGCCAGCGCTCGGCGCCCTCGTTCTCGCCGGTGTCGCTGAGCGTGCGGATGCGCTCGAGCTGCGCGGCCGAGTTGATCGCGCCGATGTCGGTGTTCTTGTCCAGCGGGTCGCCCAGGCGCAGGGTCGACAGGCGGTGCTTGAGCCGGTCGACGACCTCGTCGTGCACCGACTCCTGCACGAGCAGGCGGCTGCCGGCGCAGCACACGTGGCCCTGGTTGAAGAAGATGCCGTTGACGATGCCCTCGACGGCCTGGTCGAGCGCGGCGTCGTCGAAGACGATGTTGGCGGCCTTGCCCCCGAGCTCGAGCGTGAGCTTCTTGGAGGTTCCGGCGACCTGGCGCGCGATCATCCGCCCGACGCCCGTCGAGCCGGTGAAGGCGACCTTGTTGACGTCGTCGTGCGTGACGAGCGCCTGACCGGTCGAGCCCGGGCCCGTGACGATGTTGACGACGCCAGCAGGAAGGTCGGCCTGCTGCAGGATCTCGGCGAAGAGCATCGCGGTGAGCGAGGTGGTCTCGGCGGGCTTGATGACGACCGTGTTGCCGGCCGCGAGAGCCGGAGCGATCTTCCACGCGAGCATGAGCAGCGGGAAGTTCCACGGGATCACCTGCGCGGCGACGCCGAGCGCGCGCGGGTTCGGGCCGAGGCCCGCGTACTCGAGCTTGTCGGCCCAGCCGGCGTAGTAGAAGAACCACGCCGCGACGAGTGGCACGTCGACGTCGCGGGTCTCGCGGATGGGCTTGCCGTTGTCGAGGCTCTCGGCGACGGCGAGCTCGCGCGAGCGCTCCTGCACGAGGCGCGCGATGCGGAAGAGGTACTTGCCGCGGTCGCTGCCCGACATGCGCGACCAGACGGTCTCGTAGGCGCGGCGCGCGGCGGCGACGGCGCGGTCGACGTCGGAGGCGTCGGCCTGCGCGATGCGGGCGATGACCTCCTCCGTCGCGGGCGAGATGGTGTCGAAGACCTCCCCGCGCCCGTCGACGAACTCGCCGTCGATGAAGAGCCCGTACTCGGCCTTGAGGTTGAGGATCGCCGTCGATTCCGGCGCGGGGGCGTACTCGAGGAAGCTCATGGGTCAGTCCACCGTCACGTAGTCGGGGCCACTGTAGTGACCGGTTCGCAGTTTCTGGCGCTGCAGCAGCACGTCGTTGACGAGGCTCGAGGCCCCGAAGCGCCACAGGTGCGGCGTCAGCCACTCCTCGCCGACGGTCTCGGCGACGGTGACGAGGTAGCGCACGGCGTCCTTCGAGGCGCGGATGCCGCCGGCCGGCTTCATGCCCACCTTCTCGCCCGTGAGGCGGTGCCAGTCGCGGATCACCTCGAGCATGAGCAGCGTGACGGGCAGCGTGGCCGCCGGGCTCACCTTGCCCGTCGAGGTCTTGATGAAGTCGGCTCCGGCGAGGATCGCGAGCCAGGATGCCCGGCGCACGTTGTCGTACGTGACGAGCTCACCCGTCTCGAGGATGACCTTGAGGTGGGCGTACGAGCCGTCGGGCCGGCGGCAGGCCTCCTTGACGGCGACGATCTGGTCGAAGACGAGCCCGTAGCGGCCGGAGAGGAAGGCTCCGCGGTCGATGACCATGTCGATCTCATCGGCGCCGGCGGCGACGGCCTCGCGCGTGTCGGCGAGCTTGATGTCGAGGCTCGCCCGCCCGGAGGGGAACGCCGTGGCGACGGCGGCGACGGAGACGAGCCCGGCCTCGGGGTCGCCGTGCAGGGCGCCGAGGGCCTCGACGGCGAAGGGCACCATGTCGCCGTAGACGCAGACGGCGGCGACGCGCGGCGTGGTGGGGTCGCTCGCGTCGGGCGTGACGGCCTTCGCGACGAGCGAGCGCACCTTGCCCGGGGTGTCGGCGCCCTCGAGGGTCGTCAGATCGCACGTGCGGATGATCGTGTCGAGGGCCCACGCCTTCGAGCTGGTCTTGATGGAGCGCGTCGCGAGCCCGGCGGCGCGCTGCTCGAGGCCGACGGCGTCGACGCCCGAGAGCCCCTCCAGGTGCAGGCGCAGCGCCTTCTCGGTGAGGTCGCCGCCGAGCAGCCGCACGGCGCGATCGGCCGGGGCGAGGGCGACCGGGTGGTCGATGGTCATGAGTGGTGGCCTCCGCTGGTGGCGCTGGTGGTGCTGATGGTCTCGGTGGGGTCGTCGCCCTCGTCGAGCAGGGCGCGCGCGGTGTGCTCGTCGGTGACGATGACCGAGCACAGGCCGTGGGTGACGATGGCGCGGGCGACGGGGTGCTTCGATTCGCCGCCGATGACGAGGATGCTCGAGCGCGCTGCGCGCAGCTCCTCCAGGCTCAGGCCAAGCGTGCGCGCGTCGAGCTCCGGGTCGGCGATGGTGCCGTCGGCGGTGATGTAGCGCCCGATGACGTCGCCGACGGCGCCGCGCTCGACGAGCGCCGCGATGTCGTCGCCGGTGAGGTAGCCGCTGTCGACGTGCACCGAGCTGAGGTCGGCGACGCCCGCGCTGAACAGGTAGGCGGCCGCGCCGCGCGCCATCTGCACGACGCCGCCGACGGTGCGGTCGCTCTCGATCGCCTTCTTCGTCTCGAGCCGCTCGAGGATGGCGGGGCTCGGCAGCAGCGTCGCCTGGCCGCCGGCCTTCTGCGCGATCATGACGGCGGTGCTCGCGGCGGTGCCGGGCCGCTTCGAGAGGCTCACGCCGCCGTTGATCTGCACGACGTTGACGCCGGTCGCCCAGCCGACGGGCAGCGCTTCGGCGACCTGGTGCAGGGTGCGGCCCCAGCTGACGCCGAGCAGGCGCGGCACGGGGCGCACGCTCACGAGGTAGTCGGCGGCGGCTTCGGCGACGCGGGCCTGCAGCTCGATGGGGTCGGCGGGCGCGGGAACGACGATCGCGTCCTGCAGGCCGAAGCGGGCGCCGAGCTCGCGCTCGAGCGAGAGTCGACGGGCGCGGGGGTGCACGATCTCGATGCGGATGATGCCGCGCTCGCGCGCCTGGGCGAGCAGGCGGCCGACCTTCCAGCGCGTGACGCGCAGGATGGCGCCGATCTCGTCCTGCGTCTTGTTCTCCTCGTAGTACAGCTCGGCAGCGCGGACGGCGAGCAGTTCATTGGCTGCGGCGCTCTCCGTGGACACCATGGCTCTCCATCGGTCGAGGGTGCGGCGGTCGGTACGGCTCCAGGCTAGGCGCGCTCGCGCATCACGACCAACATCTGTTGCGCGACTGCTCAGATGAGCAGAACGGGGCGGATGCTCGCGCGCACGCTTGACTACGCTGAAGCCGTACCCGCCCGCGAGAAGGAGCTGCGCCCGTGACCGACTACGCCCTCGCCGTCGACCTCGGCGGCACGAAGGTGGAGGCCGCGCTCGTCGCTGCCGACGGCACCGTGCTGCCCGGCTCGCGCCATCGCCGGCCCACAGGGTCGACGGCAACCGCCGCCGAGCTCGCCGCCTCCGTCACCGAGGCCGTCGAGGCGGCGCTGGAATCCGCCTCCTCCCCCGACGTCGAGCTGCTCGGCGCCGGCATCGGCTCGGCAGGCCCGATCGCGGGGCGCAGCGGCAACGTCTCGCCGCTGAACCTCGCCGCCTGGCGCGACTACCCGCTCGGCGCCCTCGTGTCGGCCCTCCTGCCGGCCTCGCTGCCGGTCACCCTGCGCATGGACGGCATCTGCATCGCCCTGGCCGAGGTGTGGGTCGGCGCGGCGCGCGGCGAGCGCAACGTCATGGGCATGATCGTCTCGACGGGCGTCGGCGGCGGATTGATTCTCGACGGCCGCGTCATCGCCGGCCCCTCGGGCAACGCCGGGCACATCGGTCATGTCGCGGTCGCCGGCTTCGACGACCGCTGCGCGTGCGGCGCGCGCGGCTGCCTCGAGGCGGTCGCCTCGGGCCCGCGCACGGTCGCGTGGGCGCGCGAGCACGGCTTCGCGGGCGCGACCGGCGAGGAGCTCGCCACTGCGGCGGCCGGTGGGGATGCGACGGCGCGCGCCGCGATCGAGCGCTCGGCGACCGCGGTCGGCCGGGCCATCGCCTCCGCCAGCGCTCTCGTCGACCTCGATGTCGTCGCGATCGGCGGCGGCTTCAGCCACGTCGCGCCCGACTACGTCGACCTCGTCCAGCGCGCCGTCACCGGCCACAGCGACTTCGGCTTCGTGACCTCGACGCGCGTCGTCGCCTCCGGGCTCAGCGGGGAGGGGCCGCTCGTGGGCGCCGCCGCGCTCGTGCACCAGGCGCACCTGGTCGACTAGCGCGCGGCGAGCCTCGCGAGCTCGTCGTCGATGAGCTCACCCGAGCGCAGCCACGGCACGGCGATGAGCGCGGCGAGCGCGGCAGCCAGCAGTACCGCGATGGCCGGCAGCCAGCTTCCCGTCCACTCGTGCAGCAGCCCGAGCGCGATCGGCGCGACGGCCGCGATGGCGTAGCCGACCGACTGCACGAAGCCGCTCACCGTGACCGCGCGCAGCGAGGTGCGGCTGCGCAGCGAGATGAGCGCGAGGCACATCGGGAACATGACCTGCCCGACGCCGAGCGCGACCATCCAGAGGGGTGTCGCGGCGGTCGGCGCGAGGGCGAGCCCGCCGAACCCGATGACGAAGCTCACCACGCCGACGACGACGATCGGCACGGGCGAGCGCAGGCGCGCCGTCAGCACCGGGGCGACGAGCGACAGCGGCAGTCCGATGATCGCGAACAGCCCCACGAGCGCGCCCGCCTCGGCGGCGCCGACCCCGGCGAGGTCGGCGAGGATCAACGGCATGAGCGCGAAGGTCGAGTAGGCGGTGACGCCCGACACGGCGAAGGGCACCGTGATGCCCCAGACGACGCGCGAGCGCGCGAGACGCCCGAACTCGCGGCGGTCGGGCTCGACGACCGGATCGGCCTCGGCGGGAGCATCCGCCGCCCCGTCGCTGCGGGAGGCAGTGCGCGTCGCCTCGCCCCGGGATCGGGCGTCGGCCGTGACGACCGAGACGGGCGCCGTCACCACGGGGTGCGGCGGGCGGATCGCGAGCACGAGCCACGGCACGAGCGCGATCACGCCCGCGACGCCCCACAGCGCGAGCGACACGCGCCAGCTCGTCGCGTCGGCGACGGGCACGGCGATGAGCGGCGGCAGCGCCGTCGAGATCGACATCATCGTCGCGTAGGCGGCGGTGACGGCCCCGATGCGGCCGGGTGCGTAGCGCTTCACGGCGGGCGGCAGCAGGATGTTCGCGAAGCCCGCGCCCATGAGCACGAGCGTCGTCGAGCCCAGCAGCGCCAGGTAATCGGGCGAGACGCCGCGCAGCAGGTGACCCACGATCATTGCCACCACGGCGACGAGCAGGGCGCGCTCGAGCCCCAGCCGGTGCGCGACCCACGGCGCCACGACGCCGGAGAGCGCGAAGGCGACCGGCGGCACGACGCCGAGCAGGCCGAGCGCCGAGGCGTCGAGCGGGATGTCGGCGTCGATGCGCTCGGCGAGCGGCGCGAGACCGGCGACCGCCGTGCGGATCGTGAGGGCGAGCAGCACGATGCCGAGCACGCCCAGCAGGCGCCCACCGCGGGGCGAGAGCAGGCGGGGGTCGGTCACCGAGGGGGCAGGCACCGGTGCAGTCTAGGCGTGGGCGGCCGTGGGCTCCGACCCGGCGGCGGGCGGCACCGGCACGCCGAGCACCGCTCGGATCTGCTGCTCGTCGACGCCCATCTGGGTCGCGAGCGCCTCGGCGGAGGGGAACTTCTGCATGCCGCGCATCCAGCGCACGAACTCGAGCTCGACGACCCTGCCGTAGAGGTCGAGCCGCACGTCCATCGCGTGCGCCTCGATCGTCTTGTCGGGCACGTCGCCGAAGGTCGGATTGTTGCCGACGCTCGTCGCCGCCGGGTAGCGCACGCCGTCGACGTGCAGCCACGTCGCGTAGACGCCGTCGGCCGGGATGTACCCCTCCGCGTTGTGCGCCAGGTTCGCCGTCGGGTAGCCGAGGTCGCGCCCGCGCTGATGGCCCGGCACGACGAGCGAGCGGA
>VFQO010000062.1_pt1 | contig 139732 bp, 135 predicted proteins | sample 3512331 | NCBI WGS metagenome assembly VFQO01 (sample SAMN10412371, study PRJNA504923) | tailings metagenome | isolation source: Replicate 3 from Balatoc abandoned mine | place: Philippines: Itogon, Benguet | collected 2017-08-28 | reverse complement strand
AGAAACGTACATTTATACGTCAGTGAAATTCAAGGTGACTTCGCTGGGGGCTTACCTTGATCGCGTCACTGTGGTGTGTCGTTCAAGATAAAAAAACCAGCTCATTGATTTGAGCTGGTTATTTCGTTTCATCGAGTTACCTTGAGCTTCTCACTTGTTCTTCAACGCTGTTCGGATGCTGGCAGTGAGTCAGTAGCCTTTCGTAGTCAAATCGCACATGAGCAGTTTAAAAATTGACTATTTAAGAACACTGCAGTTTGAACTGACCGAAACCAAGACTTTGCCGAGTGCGGGAAGTGAGCGTGGGTCAAGTGATTTACCTGTGTTTAAAAATGCGACAGAGATATCACGGGAAGGGTCTGCCCATGTAACGATGTTGATCAGTCCAAGATGACCGTAGGCCTTTCTGGCTTTGATTCCAAACAAAGAGAAGACGTTTTCTCCGAGCATAAATCCTGGGGAAAACCGGATTGGGATCATCAGTGTTTGATCAATCGTCAAGGGACCAGCGGGCCGAGTGGCCAGTTTGATTGTATTTTCTTCGAACATTTGATGGCCATTGTAAATGCCACCATCCAGCATCATTTGATAAAACCGACTGACTTCATCGGCAGTTCCGTATATGTTTCCCGCCGGAATACTTGCATCCATAAAGCCTGAGCTATTGGATATGGTTGCTATTTTTTCAAATTCAATATTCAGTGCCCGTTTGGCCAGAACGTTGATTGGGAAAACAGGTGTTGCACCTGTGCTGTAGTTGAATGCTGCCAGCCCCTGGTGCTTTTTTTGAAGACCGTAGGTGAGGTATTTGGCACCCAAGGGTTTCGCAATCATTTCCTGCAAGGCAGATTCCACCGATTTGCCCGTTATTCTGTTGACCAGTTCGCCCAGGATATATCCACCAACGATGGCGTGGTATGCCTGTTGGCTGCCATCTCCACGGTTGGTATAGCCTGAGTTAATCAGGTCTATGACACTGTCCCATTTGAAAAGTAGCGAGGGGTGAGGGTTGCTCATTGGTATCTGAGGAACGCCCGCACGATGAGACAAGACTTGTGCAATGGTGATGTTTTCTTTCCCGTTGCACGCGAATTCGGGAATGTACTGTCCGACTGTATCGTTGAGTTCGAGCTTGCCTTGTTCGCTTAGTTTGTGAACGAGCATGGCTGTAATAGCTTTGGAGGCAGAAAACAGACAAATCGGTGTATCGGGTGTCATCAAAACCTGATCAACATCTTGGTCTGGATGATTGGGTGGAGGGTTGCCCCGAGCGTGTCCAATCGAACGTTTAAGAACGATTTCGCCTTGCCGGCGAATAACCATGGTCATTCCAGGCTGCAGACCCGTTCTGTAAAAACTCTCAACGCTATTCCAGATAGCCTCTACATTGTCGCGCGTCATGCTGACGTCATAGGGGCTTGTTTCTGCTTTGGAGTCGATTTGAGTCACAGATCCAAGGTTTCTCGGAACCGAAACAGTGTTTGTTTTTTTAAACATAAATTTGGCTTGTCTCGTTGTTGTAAGTATTTGTGTAACTCACAAGTATCATTCCAAGCCAAAGCTCAGGTCAATTGAGTTTTTAGGGCCGACTCTCTAGCCCTGCACTACCTTGGCGGAACGTTGTTGATTTTGTTGATGCAGTTCTCGAACAAATTCATCAATTGGTTTGACCGTGCTGCCTTTGAAGAACAGCAGGGGAGAAAGTGTACCAATCAGAGTGACATGGTCAGTTCCATCAATCTTTTCCATTTTTGAGAGATTGCCGGCAGACGCCAGTGCATTCTGTAGTGCATGGGTATTTCGCTCAATGCTAACCAAGGTGTCGCTTTGGGGGGCGAGAAGTAGGGAAGGAACGTTGCTTTTGTTGGCGTAGTCTATCGGTTGGGATTGGGGTGGGTAATTGGGATGATCAAACACTGGTTGAACATCAGTGTCTTTGATGGGATAGATATTGTAGGCACCAGCCAACCCAATCAGCCCCTTGACTGTGGTTCGGTGTTCAAGACCGACAGCATTCAACCAGCGTGGGTCGAGAGCGAGCATGGCGGCATTGTAGGCTCCCGCGCTGTGGCCCATCAACACATATTGTTGAGCTGGATTCAGACTTTTATATTCGGGTTTTTGAAGTTCTTTTTTGAGATGGGCCAGGCTTTGAGCCCCATCTTCCAGAAAATCGGGATATTTGACTTCAGGGTACAGGCGGTAGTTAGGCACCGCAGTGATATAACCCATGGAGGCAAGCCGTCGCCCTACAAACTCATATTCTGATTTGTCGCCTCGGTTCCAGCTGCCACCGTAAAAGAACACGATCACTGGTGTGTTGCTGAATTCCTCATTCGCATTGTCTGGCAAGTAGAGGTCGTATTTGAGCTTTGGGTGAACGCCGAATGCGATGTTTTCCTTGACCTCCGCAGTGTAAATTTTCGAAACCGAGTTGACCACCTGGAGGGCTGAACAACCGCCCAGCAGGATTAGCGGAATAACTTTGAGGGCGCGCAGGAAGTGTGATGTTGATTTGTTCATGGGGTGCTACATTACGCACGAAGGGTGCAAGTCATGGGTGATACCTTATATTAAACAGAATTTACCTGCAGGATGATGACGATGGTCGCAATCAACAAGAACAAGCCAGTCTGTGTTACTGGGGCTTCAGGGTATATCGCCAGCTGGATTGTTAAGGATTTACTGGATCAGGGATTAACGGTTCATGCTACGGTGCGCGACTCGAACAAGACTCGCTCGGTTGCCCATCTTTGGAAGCTGGCGGATGGCGCGAAAGGTGAACTGAAGCTGTTTGACGCTGATCTGATTCGCCCGGGAAGTTTCAAGGCGGCGATCGAAGGATGTGAGTTGGTGATTCATACAGCCTCTCCTTTTGTGATCAAGGGGATCACTGATCCGCATGAGGCCTTGATTCGCCCTGCTGTGGAAGGAACTGAGAATGTGTTGAGATCTTGTAACGAGGTTTCAACAGTTCGCAGGGTGGTACTGACTAGTTCTGTCGCGTCCATCTATGGGGATGCGGTTGAAATTTTGAATGCGCCGGGTGGAGTTTTCACTGAGCAGTTATGGAACAACACCAGCAGTGAGCATCACCAACCCTATTCTTACTCAAAGGTGATGGCTGAACGTGCGGCTTGGGATATTTGCAAAGACCAGTCGCGCTGGGACTTGGTAACGATCAACCCGAGTTTGGTGATGGGTCCGTCATTAACTACTCAAACCCAGTCAACCAGTATTGATGTGATGCGCGATCTCGGCAGTGGCAGGCAACGTACCGGTGTTCCGATGTTGGAGTTTGGGATTGTTGATGTTCGCGAAGTCGCGAAGGCACATGTGTTGGCTGGTTTTAATCCAGATGCCGAAGGGCGACATATTTTGAGTGCACACACTGCTAGTTTGTTACAAATGGCGACAATTCTGCGTGCTCGATTTCCAAATTACCCGCTGCCTACCAGGCAGTTGCCCAAGTTTTTGGTGAAGCTGGTTGCACCAATTGCAGCGGGGGTGAGCCGGGAGTTTATTCAGAAGAATGTGGGTTATCACTTGCATTTCGACAACAGCCGGTCGGTCAATCTGTTGGGTGTGAAGTACAGGCCGTTGATTGAAACCTTGTGCGACCATTTTTCCCAAATGATTGAAGATGGTTTGCTCAAACGACGTTAATGGCTGCTGCTTTTTGACCCTGCTCCCACAGGTGTAAAGCTTTTTTGCGTTCGCTTTGCCAGCGGTATTGGCCCAATTCACCGGTGGCTTGTATGACGCGGTGACAAGGTATCAGAAACGCCACAGGATTTTTGGCAATCGCACTTCCCACAGCGCGGCTTGCCATTGGCTTGCCGATGTAGCTTGCAATTTGTTGATAACTGGCAAGCTGTCCAATAGGCAAGTGGATCAAGGCTTGCCAGACCTGGAGTTGGAATGGTGTGCCACGCAAACACAACGTGAGTTCATGGGTTTGACGACTCGAGACGTTAAAAATTGTGTCGATCAGCGGTCTAACGGTTAAACATGACTCATTCAAAATCGCATTGGGATACAAATCCGAGATTTCGCGTTTCCACAAGTCATAAGTCAATCCGTTGGATTCGAACTCCAGGCTATTAATACCTTTGCTTGTGAGGCAAACAAATACTTGACCGAACGGGCAGGGTGCTTGCCCAATTGTGAGGACTTGGTTCAGTCCTCCGTTTTTGATTTCGCCTGGAGTCAGTGCTTCGAATTTCAGCATGAGGTGGTGGAGTTTGCTGCCGCTTGAGAGGCCAAGTTCTGACGTGGTTTGAAGCACGCTTTTACCCGATGAAATTAATTTGCGGGCATGGTCTTTTTGCAGGCAATGGAAAAACTGTTTTGGGCTGATTCCGGCCCATTCAGTGAAGACACGCTGTAAGTGAAAAGCAGAGGTGTTCAGGTGGCTGGCCAGCGTTTCCAACTTCGGCTCCAGGTTGCCGTCCGATCCCGCAAAACTGTTTGCGTGCCGTTCCAAAATCTGAATTGCCTTTGCAACGAGTTGGTATTGATGATGGTTTTCAAATTGTGTCACGGCGATGTTCTGAATGGTTATTCACTTTGTCAGTGTGGTTCCTACGGCTTGTTGGGGCAATCTGTTTCTTGCGCAAATTCAAACTTGGGCGCACAGTGGTAATCGAAATTTACTCACAAGTTACATGGATTTTTGCAGGCGCTTTTCTATTTCTTGTGGGTATTGTTCGATTTGTGAATCTAAATGGAGTGTGTCTTAGTATGAGGGGTAACAATTACACACTTTAGATTAGTTATCGCACTATCTATTCGAGAGGCCAACACGGCCCTGAGGAGACATACATGGTCGGTTTTCTGCCCAAGAATTCCAAGCTGAGGTTCGCCATTTTTTCCGCTCTTGTTTCCGTGCACGGATTCAGTTCGGCTGCAGGTTCTTTTGAAGGGCCTGTGGGCATCGAGGGCCGTTGGGCGATGGAAGTGACTGTGGGCGCCTCTATGCGCATGAAAGATGCTGATGAGTCGCTGATATTTATTGGTAACGGTGGGAAAGCCTCTAGTGGCACGGTCGATGATGGCAACTTGAATTACAGCAAAGGCGATGTGTTTAACGCCGTGGCCAAGGCTGTGGGTGAGCTGGAACTCAAGAAAGACAATTACGGTATTTTTGTTCGGGCAAAGGCCTATTCAGATTTTCACAATCGAAGCAACAAAGTCCCGCATGGCTCCTCAAACAACGGGTTCAGGCCCAACGAGCCGTTGAATGACAATGGCTTTGACAAAGGTACAAAGTTCGAAGATGCACAATTTCTGGATGCGTACTTCTTTGGCAACTATGAGCCCTTGGGTAAACCTTTAACTCTGAAAATTGGTAACCAGGTAGTGACATGGGGCGAGGCTTTGTTTGTGTTGGGTGGTGTCAACCAGTATTCCAACTTTGACTCGGCTGCGCTTCGTCGGCCGGGTGCCCAGTTGAAGGAAGTGTTCCTGCCCATTCCTCAAATTTCGGCAAACATTCAGGCCACGGATGAGCTTTCACTGGAGGGCTTTGTCCAGTTGAACCATGAAAAGGTGGTTGCGGATGGTTGCGGTACTTTCTTCTCCCAGGCTGACCTGTTGAACTGTAACTTCCAGGGTGCTCCAATCAACCCCGGCATTCTGAGCACACCCGTAGGCGATATCGATTTCACGGGTTATGACGACCAACAGAGTTTTTCGGGTGGAGGTACGATCACAGCCGGTGGTGTACCAATCGATACGACGCTGTTTTCTGGTCTAGGTCCCTTGGCTGGCCTTTTGGGCGGCATTACGGGTTTGCCAGCTGACTTGAGTAGCCTGAATTTCCGCATGGCCCAATTGGCCGATCGCAGACCCAAAGACTCCGGGCAAATTGGTCTGTCCGGGCGATATTACGCTGGGGAAATTGGTACCGAGTTCGGTGCTTACATTGTGAATTATCATCAGCGCATTCCCAATCTGTCTTTGAAGAAAACGCCCTCCGGATTTGATGGCTCCCTATTCAACGGGCTAGAACTGGCAGGTCAGAGTGTGGTGAATCCACTGTCGTATTTCTTTGACTATGGATCTGAGAACATTCAGGTGGCCGGTCTATCAGCCGCCACAGAGCTGTTTGGTTATTCGGTATTCGGTGAGGTTAGTTACACCAAGGATTTCCCTGCAGCTTATAACACAGCTGACTTGTTGAAAGGTGGTGCAACAGGTGATGGCCCCTTGGCTCGATATGGTGACAACGCTCAATTCCCTGTAGGTTCAATTCTGCCTGGCTCCAAGCGTTTGGACAAAATTCAGGCCCAGATGTCAACGATTGCGCTGTTTCCCCGCAGATTGGGAGCGAGCCAGGTGGCTGTGATTGGTGAGATTGGTGCGCAGATGTGGCGTGGCATCGGTGATCCGTTCACGAGTGAGCGCTTTGGTCGGTCCCCCGCCTTCGGTGCTGGTGCTCATGCCACCTACAATAACGGCGATTGTAATTCGGGTGTGAACCCTAACCCACGTAACTGTGCAGTGGACGGTTACGCAACAGAAACGGCCTTCGGTTATCGCGTTCTGTCGGTTGCTCAGTACCCCGATGCCATTTTCGGGATTACATTGGCACCGCGAATTTTCTTCTCGCATGACTTCAAAGGTTATTCAGCCGATGGCGTTTTCCTGGAGGACCGCATGAATCTGGGTGTTGGCGTTCGGGCCGAGATCCAGTCTGCGCGATATTTTGCTGAAATGAACTACAGCATGTTTAATGACAAGGCTTATTTCGATCCATTCAAAGACCGTGACTTCCTGTCTTTGGTAGTGGGCGCCAACCTGTAAAAGGTGGAATCAGAGGGTGAGCCATTCAAGAGTTGTTTTTAGGAGAGTATTGAAATGAAATTGATCAAGATTAGGCAGTTGGCTGTATCCCTGGCACTGCTTGGAACTGGTTTGACAGTGCAGGCTCAATCTGCAGACTATTCGAAATTGGGAACCACATTAACCCCGATTGGCGCCGAGAAGGCTGGCAATGCGGCTGGAACCATTCCTGCCTGGAATGGCGGTATTTCAAAGCCGCCAGCTGGCTTTGATCCCGCGAAAGGCTATCTGGATCCGTTCGCTTCGGAGAAGCCTACCTTGACCATTAGTGCTGCAAACATGGATCAGCACAAGGACAAGTTGGCCCCTGGTCAAATGGAAATGATGAAGCGTTACCCCACTTACAAAATCAATGTGTACCCAACTCAGCGCACTGCGGCATACCGCGCAGATGTGTACAAGTTTGCCAAGGAAGAGGCCGCGGGTATCAAGTTGGCTGAGGGTGGTAATGGGATCTTGAACCTGAAGAAGTCCAATGTTCCTTTCCCGATCCCCACTGAGGGTATTCAGGTAATCTGGAACCACATCATGCGTGATTTGGGTGGTTCAATTACACGACATTCGGCCGACTTTCCTGTTCAGACAAACGGAAGTTTTACCGTCGGTAAGCGTACGGAAACCATCGCATATGCGTCTTTCATGGCGGATCCGGAACCCAATCGAATTTTTTATTACTTGAACCAGACCACAGCGCCCGCAAACGCGGCTGGTGAAGTAGCTTTGGTGCATGAGCCGTTGAATCAGGTTCAGGAACCACGCTTGGCTTGGCAGTACAACCCTGGGCAGCGTCGAGTGATTCGCGCACCTGAACTGGCGTATGACTCTCCCGGTATTGGTGCGGACGGTTTGCGCACCAATGACGACTTTAACGGTTTCAACGGTTCGCCTGACCGTTATAACTGGAAACTGATTGGCAAAAAAGAAATGTATGTGGCTTACAACAACTACAAGTTGACCAGTAAGGCCCTGAAGTACAGCGATATTATCAAGCCAAACCATGTAAACCCCGATCACTTGCGCTACGAGTTGCACCGTGTGTGGGTGGTTGAAGCCACGCTAAAGCCTGGCGCACGCCACATTTATTCCAAGCGTGTGTTCTTTATCGATGAGGATTCATGGGCTGTATTGCACGCAGACCAATATGATGCACGTGGTGGTTTGTGGCGTGTGCGCGAAGTGTACGGTGTGCAGTTGTACGATGCGCCTGCATTTGGCCCAGCTGGCGAAGTGATCTATGACCTGCAAGCTCGTCGATACCTCGTCAATGCACTGACCAATGAAGAGAAGCCCGTGGAGTTCGGCAAAAAGTACACCACAGCAGACTTTTCGACTGCTGCCTTGCGTCGCATGGGCAGATGATGATTGGGTATGCGTTCGACGCCCGTTGTTGTGTTGAATGCGTACCACCTGAACTTTCCCTGACCCAGAGAACTGCATTCTCTGGGTTTTTTAAATTGGAGATGGCATGAACAAGCCACTGTTGCGTGCAACTTTTTTGGCCTTTGGGCTGTGCGCAAGTCAACTGAGTTTTGCTTTCAAGGATCCTCTGGATTTACCAGCGATTCAGGCACCTAAGGCTGCAAAAGCCTTGTCATTGAATGTGACTTCCCAAGGCAGCAATGTGCTGATGGTTGGGGAGCGGGGCATCATTCTTAAACGTGATTTTGCAGCGGGAGATCCTGCGCAGGGCGTCAAAGACAATGAAGGCAAATTGTGGACGCAGGCCAAAGTACCGGTATCCGTGAATTTGACCGGGGTGGCTTACGTCAATGACACGCTGGCTTTTGTGGTTGGACATGATGGGGTGGTGTTGAAGTCGACTGATGCTGGTGCCAGTTGGGTGAAGGTCTTCGATGGCAATAAAGCCAACGAGCAAGTGGTCGCAGCAGCGAAGAAAAAAATGGACGACATGCAAAGTCGTTTTGACGCGGCAAGTCCGGCCGAGCAAGACAAGTTAAGTGCCGAACTGGAAGCGGCAACTTTCGCTTTTGAAGATGCTGAGGCTGGCGCACGATTTGGTCCAGCCCGTCCGATGCTGGATGTTTGGTTCAAAGATGCCAATACAGGTTGGGTTGTGGGCAGTTATGGACAGATTTTTGAAACAAACGATGGCGGAACCACCTGGACCCTGATTGCCAACCGTTTGGACAACCCTGATTTCCGTCACTACAACGGTTTGTATGGCGATGAAACAGGTTTGATGTTGATTGCAGGTGAAGCAGGTCGTGTCTATATTTCCAACGACTTTGGCGCAAGCTGGAAGCGCTCTGATACCGGTTACAACGGTCACTTTTACGGCACTGTAGTGACTCGCAATGACGAAGGTCAGCCCATTGTTTTTGCGTATGGATTCGGTGGCAACGTCTATCGCCTTGGAGCCGGAGCAACCGCCTGGTGGCAATTGAAAAGCCCAAGCAAAGAGAGTTTTGTGCAGGGGCTGACAATTGGCCGTGCTGCATTGTTTGTGGATCAGAAAGGCCGTTTGGTGAGTACGGATGAATCAGGCACCACGCTGAAAATGGTGAGTGCTGCTGAGGGCAAGCCAGTGACTGGCATGGCCCTTGTGAACAACACCTTGGTATTGAGCGGTCAAAACGGCCCCAGAACCCTTGCGCTGCCACGCTAACTGGAAGAACTGTCATGAGTAATCAAGAAGAATTGGGTAAGGTCGAACGGTTTTTCGAGTCGATTTTGTTTGGTCACCGAAAGCTTGTAATTGCGGTGTTCGCGGTGTTGTCGGTGTTCTTTGCGTATCACGCAGTGCAGTTGAAGCCTGACGCCTCTTTTCAGAAGATGGTGCCAGTGACGCATCCATTCATTGCGAATTATCTGAATTACGAGAATGAACTTCGCCCTTTGGGCAATGTGCTCCGTATCGCAGTTCACAACAAGAACGGCACCATTTACGAAGCGGAGTTTCTTGAAAAGTTGCGTTTAATTACCGATGAGGTGTTTTACATTCCGGGTGTAGACCGAGGTAATTTGAGTTCGATCTGGACGCCCAATGTGATGTGGCGTCAAGTGACTGAGGAAGGCCTGCGTATGGGGCCGGTAATCGGTCAGGGCTTTTCTGGAACCCCGGAGCAGATTGAGGCAGTAAAAGCAAACGTAGAGCGCTCGGGACGTATTGGTTCGCTAGTCTCCAACGATCAACGCTCCGCCATCATTCTTGCCCCTTTGCTGGAGGTCGATCCTGACACTGGAGAGAAGTTAAGTTACGGCAAATTGTCTGCTCAAATCGAAGAAGTAGTGCGCGACAAATATCAAAGTGATGACATTTCGATTCATATCACTGGTTTCGCAAAAGTCGTGGGTGACCTGATCGATGGATCAAAGGACATTGCCGGTTTTTTCGCAATTACTTTTGTGCTCACGGTGATCCTGTTGTTGTGGTATTCACGATGCTGGAAAAGCACGGCTGCAACCATTTTCTGTTGTTCGCTGGCGGTGATCTGGCACTTGGGCGCAGTGAGTTTGTTGGGTTTTGGCCTTGATCCTTATTCAATTCTTGTACCATTCCTGACTTTCGCGATCGGGGTCAGCCATGCGATCCAGAACGTAAGAACCATGGCTTCAGAGCGCTTTCATGGTGCGAGTAAGATAGATGCATCGAAGGCCACCTTTCACTTGTTGTTCATTCCCGGTTCGGTAGCCTTGTTGGCCGATGCAGTCGGATTCTCGACCTTGTTGGTGATTGAAATCGGGGTAATCCGTGAACTGGCGATCAGCGCCTCCATCGGCGTTGCGGTCATTATCTTCACCAAGATGTTCCTGTTGCCTGTGTTGATGAGTTATACCGATGTGACTGAACGTGGTTTGCGGCAGGTGGCAAAACAAGAGGCCAGCAAGCACACGGTGTCGCATTTGCTGTCGCGTTTGACTGAGAAGAAGGTGGCTTATGCTGTGAGTGCTGCCGCTGCGCTGATCTTGGTGGGTGGTCTGTACGCGTCTGCGGGCATCAAGATTGGTGACCTGGATCCAGGAGCACCCGAGCTTCGCCCTGATTCTCGCTACAACCAGGACGTGAAATTTTTGGTCGAGAATTATTCAACCAGTTCAGATGTATTCGTGGTCATGGTGGAGACTCCCGCAGGGGAGTGCGGTGCCTACCCAGTGGCTTCGGTGGTGGATCGTTTTCAGTGGGAAATGGAGAACCTTGAGGGTGTTGAGGGAACTGTTTCGCTGTTCACTGTGATGAAGAACATCATCGCTGGTTTCAATGGTGGTAATCCGAAGTGGCTTGCGATTTCCCGCGACCGTTTTATTTCAAATGGCGCACATAAAAACATCCCGACCAGTTTGTACAATGCCGAATGTTCCATGACGCCGGTGATTCTATTCCTGTCGGATCACAAGGCCGAGACGCTGGAGCGAGTGGTTGCCAAGGTACAGGCGTTCGCTGCGGAGAATGATTCCGCAGACGCCAAGTTTATTCTGGCTGCCGGTAACAGTGGTATTGAAGCAGCTACCAATATTGTGGTTGAGCAAGCGCAAAAAACCATGTTGTTGTTGGTGTACAGCATTGTAGGTGCCTTGGTATGGTGGGAGTTCAAGAGCTTCCGGGTCATGCTGGCAATCATGATTCCGCTCTTTATTACAGAGGTACTGTGCAAGGTAATTATGGTGCAGTTGAACCTTGGTATCAAAGTAGCCACTTTGCCGGTAATTGCGCTGGGCGTTGGAATTGGGGTGGATTACGGTATTTATATCTACAACCGCCTCGAAAGTTTCCTGGCCAAAGGCCTGAACTTCAAGGATGCCTATTTTGAAACCTTGCGTTCCACGGGTGTTGCAGTTGCCTTAACCGCCGTTACGCTGGCCTTGGGTGTGTTTACGTGGGCCTTCTCTGCCATCAAGTTCCAGGCAGACATGGGCTTATTGCTCGCATTCATGTTCTTGTGGAACATGGTGGGTGCAGTGATTCTAATCCCCGCGCTGGTTCGACTGTTCGCGTTTGGTGCGGTGAAGAAAAGGTTTGGTCCTTCCGTGGAAGCACCCGGCCAATAATCAGTGTTGTCACGAACTCTGGGGCGGCCAAGGCCGCCCTTTTTTTATGCCTTTCGGTTTGTGGTAATCTCCTCGCATCACTGATTACTTTCACTGTTCAACCATGCAGTTTCCAGCGCTTCCTGCCATTCCCCATCCATTGCAGTTCAAGTCAGTCACGTTTACTGCGCTCAAGCCCGGACCAAAATTGATTGTGTTGGGGGCTGTGCACGGTAACGAGGTGTCGGGCAGCAAGGCCATTCTCAAAATGATTCAAGAATTTGAGGCAGGTGAACGTGTTTTGGTGAAAGGGCAGGTCACTTTTGTGCCGATTACCAATCCACTCGCATATAACCGCAAGCAGCGTAATGGTGACCGCAATCTCAACAGAAACCTGACTCCCACTGACAGCCCAGTTGATTTCGAAGACCATGTAGCAAATTGGTTGTGCCCCCTTTTGGCTTCGCACGATGTGCTCTTGGATATCCACAGTTTCCAGAAAGGCGATGTACCTTTTGCTCTGTTCGGTCCTAAAAACAACAACAGTGTTCTGGAGTCTTTTGAACACGAGAATGCTGAACGTGGCCTGGCATTGCGCTTGGGTGTTTCCAGGTTCGTAGATGGTTGGCTGGATACCTATGCCAAAGGCGTTGCGAACCGTGTGGCCTATCTGAAGGAGACTGGCCAGTCAGGCGAAGGCTTAAATACCGACCCGCGTTATGGTATGGGCACCACAGAATGTATGCGCTCAAGTGGTGGATATGCCGTGACCTTGGAGTGTGGGCAGCATGATGATCCCTCAGGACCTGATGTGGCCTACGTCGCCATTTCGAACACTCTGTGCCATCTGGAGTTGATTGACGGGCCGTCAGTGCTTCCAGTAACCGAGTATCAACACCTGAGTTTGGTCGAAGTCAACGACAAGCAACATTTTGACGACCAGTTTGTTCGTGCCTGGTCAAGCTTTGATCCAATACGCAAAGGAGAGTTGATTGGCATTCGCCAGAGCGGGGAGGAAGTGAGGGCAAGCAGGGATGGTTTTATTGTTTTTCCAAATACATTGTCACAAGCTGGTCAGGAATGGTTTTATGTGGCTGTGGCCAATGCGTAACCCCTAAGAGGGGGAAAGTAAGTAATTTTTCCTAATAAAACGCATCAAATGCCTACAAACAAGTGATTGAAATATATCACTTTCCGGATTGAGTCTTTGGTTCACTTTTGTTTCAATGAAAGCTCGTATCAGGGCGTGAAAAAACAATGAGTGGTATTCAAAGTCAAGTTTCAGATCAAACCAACCAATCGATTGCTATTCTGGGCGGTGCGACTGCGCAGTCCTATGGCGCGGTGAGTTTGAACGCCTTGCCGATTGTCCCTGATTCCCAGACTGCTGATGTTGGCTCGCCTTTTGCCAATGTGACTGATACAAGTATCCGAAGTGACAGTGCGACGATTTCGCAGACCCCGGAAAAGTTTTTCGTAGACACCTCCGCTTCTTTTGCAAATGTGCGAACTGCTGCCTCCAATCTTCCAGAGGATTTGAGCGAGTCGCCCGATAGTTTTATTGAATCCAACATCGAGAATCCGGATTTGATGTCACGTTTCGAAAGCTCGGCGCTGGAGGATGAGGTTCTGCCCAATGTTCAACAAACTGTGGTTCCGGGTTCGACTTTGAATGCAGAGGACCCACTTGATGTGATTGAGCCTGGTGGTTCGGTGTTTTCCCTGCTCGATTTTATTGAGCAGGCGATTGCGCAGGCTGAAGCGTCCCAGCAGGAGTTCGGCGACACATTTGACGGTAGTCGTCAGGGTGAGTTTCGCGAGTTGCTGGTAGACACTGGCATGGCTCTCGGGTCTGAGATTCGAGATTTTTTACAAGAGAACGTTGCAGGCGTGGGTCGTGAGCTGTTGTCAGACTCGATTGATGCAACGGGTGTTGAATTACTCGGTTCAACCGCCGAACCTTTGTTGGCCATTGATTACTATGCCAAGTCGGCGGAAGTGTTGAACGGTTTGATGGAAGCCGTGGGGCAGCCGATTGGTTCAATTTCTTTGCCTCAATTGGGCCCCTTGCTCGCAGATCCCAGAGAGGAATTGTCAGCTTATCTCGGCTAGGCAGGCAGTATCTTTAAAGGCCTAAAAGACTGCTTTTATCCCCCTTCCTAAGGATTTGACTCGTGATGACTTGGTTCAGAATAAAGACTGAACCACGTCAACGGCTAATCCAGTCATGAACCACAATCACGAACAGTCCCCAGGCGAATCATCCACCGAGATGATCGAGATTTTGCTTTTCTCTCTGGGTGGACCGGAAACTTTCGGTCTGAATGTATTCAAGATTCGGGAAGTCACTGAGCTGTCGCTAGTCACCCAGATTCCCGGCCAGCAAGGCGCCATGAATGGCGTGATTTCACTGAGGGGGCAGGTACTACCTGTTGTCTCGCTTGGAGATGCCATTGGCATGTCCAATGGCGAGCCTAACTCCAAAATGATTATTTCTGAATTTGCTTCTCGCTCTGTGGCTTTTGCCGTAACCGATGTTGACAAAATTATTCGAGTGCCCTGGTCAGATGTGAAACCTCCGCAAAAGTATGATTCAGAGGAGGGATCTGTGTTCGGCGTAGTGATGCTCGAGGATGGCAGCCTTGTTTCTCTGGTGGATATTGAGAGCGTATGCCACCGCGTGTTGCCCGAAAAGGATGCGACACCTGTCAGTACGGGCTTTGAATTGAATAAGGCTGGACCGGTGTTCTTTGTAGATGACTCGATTGTGGCACGCCGAAAAATCAGTGAAGTGTTAGACACCATGGGTTTGAAACACAGCCATGCGGTCAATGGTGTTGAGGCCGAACAGAAGTTGTTGGCGATTGCTTCCAGTGCGAATCAGAATGCAGAAGATTTGGAAGAGCGGGTTTCTTTGGTGTTGGTAGATGAAGAAATGCCAATCATGGATGGGTGCACATTGACCAGAAAACTGAAAAGCGATCCAAGATTCAAGAATATTCCAATCATCATGTACTCATCATTGACCTCTGAAGAGAACGCTCGACGAGGCATTGAAGCCGGGGTAAACATTTACGTTAAAAAGTTTGATTCGACCTCACTTTCCAACGCCATCGGTCAGCTTTTGGCGCACGCCTGATCCAAGCTATTTTTAAAGCGTTACACTTCGCTCATTCGATGTGAGTGTTTTTTGGGTGCAAGTGTCATGTTTGAATTAATCGCCAATGACCTTCGGTCGAAAGGTTACAGCATTCAGAAAGATGCACTGCCACCTCGTTTGATTTCGGAACTTTTGAACGTATTTGCTTCGATACCTTCTGAGGCGTTGAAACAGGCCGGGATTGGACGGGCCAATGACCGGCAAGCCAACCACGAAATTCGGCGCGATGAAATTGCGTGGATTGAAAGCACGCAAGGGGGTGCTGCGGCGCAGTGGCTTGAATTCAGTGCGCAGTTGCAGCAACACCTGAATCGCAGCTTGATGCTGGGCTTGTTTTCTTTTGAGTCACATTTTGCGCATTACGCCCCAGGAGCTTTCTACAAAACTCATCTAGACGCGTTTAAGGGACAGGCAAACCGGATATTGTCGGTCGTGCTGTATTTGAACCCTGAATGGGGTCCAGAAGATGGTGGTGAGATGATTCTGTATTGCGACCGTGGGACAGGCACCATTCTGGAAACTGTGAAACCGCAGGGGGGCACCCTGGCTGTTTTCCTCAGTGAGGATTTTCCGCATGAAGTGCGTCCAGCCAAGCGCCATCGCTACAGTATCGCAGGTTGGTATCGAGTCAATACGTCGAACACACTGCGTGTTGACCCTCCTGCTTGAAGCGCCCAACACCGAAGGGTCACCAGCGTAATAGTTTGGGCCCCAGAACGGCACCTAACACACCGCACAACGCTATCCCCAAGGTGTACCAGACTGCGATAAAGGGTGCAGCGGGTTCCGTACACGCCAATGCATAAACCAAAGCGGCCACTGCACCAGAGAACAGCCCACAAGCTGCGCCAGAGGAAACCAGCTTGGTAGGCGCGAATCCTCGCATGGCCCAAAAGGAGCCTGCCATCACTGGAAGTGACAGTGCCAGTATGGCCCAAGGGCAGACCAGCCAGGAATGCCCCAAGAGAGCCGATGCCCTTTCAGAAACAGGCGTGCCCAAGTACGACAGTATCCCTGCCATTAGCATGATCGACACTACACCAACCACTGCAGAAGTCGCTTGTTTGCCAGATGCACCTGGTCTACCCAGACGAGCAAACAGCCAACCAGCCGAGATTGCCAAGGCGCTGGCATAGCCAATTTTTATCCAAGGGCCTGACTCAGAAAACATCTCACTCGGTATCAGCCCAAGAATGCCCAACACGATGGCCGCGGCAATAAGGCCTCCGGCCACAGCTGCAGGCACCAAGCGACTCATTACAGATACTTTAGGAGCTGGACCAGCCTGGTTGGCAATCATGGTAATCAGATCGTCTGTCTTCATATTTCACTCCTGACCAAAGCTGTCAGTTGTTTCAATCCCCGATGCACTTGCACCTTCAAAGCCGCCACTGATATACCACTGCGCTCAGAGGCCTCAATCATCGACAGACCTTCAATTTTGGTCAGTAGGATGGCCTGTCTTTGCAATGCCGGCAGTTGTTCAAGCAGTACTGCCAAATCGCGTTTCGAAGGCAGTTCCTCTTGCGTGAACGGATGTTGATCCTCGGTCAACTCATCAAGAGAATCATTAAAATTGTCTCGTCGACCGCGTCTACGCCACAAATCCACCAACTTGTGCCTTGCAATCGCAAACACCCAACTACTCACGGGCAATGTCTCGTCGTAAGTGCCTCGTTGAATGTGTAAAGCCAACAAGGTCTCTTGTACCAAATCTTCCACCTCGTCAGGCAAGGCCTGAAGCCTGCGCCCGTAAAAACGTCGCAGGCGCTGGGCAATCTTGGACAGCGCTTCCCGGTAGGCAGCGTTATCCCCTCTTTGCGCGCGTATCCACAGGGGTTTGAGCGACAGCTCAAAGTCATCCTGAGGGGGTGCAGAATTGGATTCGCTGGGTGAAGTCATTCGGTTACAAAGACATGCTTTTAATTGTTTCCAGACACTACCACACTTCAATTGCGGCTTGCAGGCTGCGGGGTGACCAAGAACGCCTACTATAATGGGGTTCGTATCACACACTCGCCAGCATTGGGGGAACAACATGTTGCAATCGATTAAAACCCGCGCCGCGGTAGCCTGGGGACCAGGCCAGCCACTATCAGTCGAGGAGGTAGATTTGATGCCTCCTCAAAAGGGCGAAGTTCTTGTTCGCATAGTTGCCACAGGGGTCTGCCATACAGATGCATACACCTTGTCAGGGGATGATCCTGAAGGAATTTTCCCGGCAATTCTTGGTCATGAAGGGGCCGGAATCGTTGAAGCTGTTGGAGAGGGCGTGACAAGTCTTCAGGTGGGTGATCACGTGATCCCCCTGTATACCGCAGAATGCAGGGTTTGCAAATTTTGCACCTCTGGTAAAACCAATCTGTGTCAAGCCATTCGAGCCACGCAAGGCAAAGGTTTGATGCCCGATGGCACCACTCGTTTTTCCAAGGACGGCAAACCGATCTATCACTACATGGGTACTTCGACTTTTGCGGAGCACACTGTCGTCCCGGAAATTTCACTTGCAAAAATTGATCCAAAGGCGCCACTTGAAAAGGTGTGCTTGCTGGGTTGCGGGGTCACCACGGGTATCGGGGCTGTGCACAACACTGCCAAAGTCAAGGCTGGCGACACTGTAGCGATTTTTGGATTGGGTGGAATTGGTTTGGCAGCGATTATCGGTGCTGTGCAGGCCAAAGCCAGCCGAATCATTGCAATTGACATCAACTCGGACAAGTTCGAAATTGCCAAGAAATTGGGTGCGACTGATTTTGTGAATCCCAAGGACTACAGTAAACCGATACAGGAAGTGATTGTAGAAATGACCGATGGTGGTGTCGACTTCTCATTCGAGTGCATCGGCAATGTCAATGTGATGCGATCTGCGCTGGAGTGCTGTCACAAGGGGTGGGGTGAATCCGTCATTATCGGCGTCGCGGGCGCTGGGCAGGAAATTTCCACCCGTCCTTTCCAACTGGTTACGGGCCGGGTTTGGCGTGGTAGCGCTTTTGGTGGCGTGAAAGGCCGCACCGAACTTCCAGGTTACGTGAACCGTTTTATGAATGATGAAATTGATCTGGATACTTTTATCACTCATACCATGCCTTTGGAACGCATCAATGAGGCCTTCGATTTGATGCACGAGGGCAAATCCATTCGCACGGTGATCCATTTCTGATATGAAACTACTCAGTAGTATTCAATGTTTCGGTGGTCTGCAAAACCAGTATGAACACCAGTCCCACACACTGAACTGCACCATGCAGTTCAGTGTATATTTGCCGCCTCAAGCCCAGGCGGGGCAAAAGGTACCTGTGGTCTATTGGTTATCTGGATTGACCTGTACTGATCAAAACTTTGCTACCAAGGCAGGTGCCCAGCGAGTTGCAGCTGAGTTGGGCATTGCTGTGGTCATGCCTGACACCAGCCCCCGTGGCGAAGATGTACCGGATGATGCCGACAAGGCCTACGATTTTGGATTGGGTGCCGGCTTCTATGTCGATGCGACCGAGGTACCTTGGCACGCACACTACAAAATGTACAGCTATGTTGTTGATGAGTTACCGACCCTGATTGAAGAACACTTACCCGTCAGTCGGCTGAAGTCAGTGTTCGGCCATTCGATGGGCGGGCATGGCGCGCTCACGATTGCATTGAATAATCCGGATCGCTATGAGTCTGTCAGTGCTTTCTCCCCCATCGTGAGTCCAATGCAGTGCCCGTGGGGGCAAAAAGCGTTGACGCTCTATCTTGGCGAAAACCCGGTTGCGTGGCAACGCCATGATACTGTGGCCTTGATTCGCGCAGGCGCCGAACAACTGCCTATGCTGATTGATCAGGGATTGGCAGACAACTTTCTGGCTTCTCAATTGAAAACTGAATTGTTGGAGGCTGCATTAAAGGAAACAGGCTATCAAGCCGAAGTTCGTTATCAGGCGGGGTACGACCACAGCTATTACTTTATTGCGACCTTCATTGAAGATCACCTGCGTTTTCATGCGCGGTATCTGAAATAAGCCCGTCGCGCGTTGTTGAAACCATATAAAAACAGGATGAGATTCAGATGAGCAAATCACTGAGGTTGTCGGAAAAATGGTTTCGTCGCGGTCTGTGGCTTGTTGCAGTGGTTTTTGCATGGTTCTTGATCGGTTTGGGCGGCACGCTCGTGGGCGATCTACCCCAAATTGAGCAAACTCAAACGCTCGAAGATTTCATGGATCCTATCGAACTGAAGGCAGTTCGCGAGCAGATCCGAAAGACGGAACTGAATGAGCGTGAGGTCAGTGATGCTCTGGAGCAGTCGAGGCTGAAACACAGTGCTGCCGAAGCGGACACCGATTCCGAACGCGAGAAGTTTATGGCATGGGTGGCAACCCGTAAAGCCACCGCGCTGCCTGAACAGGACAAAGAACTGATTGCAAGAACCGAGCGCGTTGATAATTTACAGGCCCTGGAACGAGTGGCCTTGGCTCAGTTGGAAATGCAGCAGAAGCTGCTGCTGGATGCACAGCAGGCAAACCGGAAGGCTCAATCACGTTTGAACGAACTGGAGCGTGCCGCGCAGGGTGAATTTACTCAGGCTATTCAAAGCCAGGAATTGCGCGTTTTCGCTTATCGCCTCGCGTTGACCTTACCCCTCCTGTTGGTGGCAGGCTGGCTGTATAAAACCAAACGTCAAAGTACGTATTGGCCGTTTGTGTGGGGTTTTATTTATTTTGCCTTGTTTGTATTTTTTGTAGAACTGGTACCTTATTTACCCAGCTACGGCGGTTACATTCGTTACCTCGTTGGCATCCTGATCACGGTGCTGGTAGGGCGTCAGGCCATTCTCGCCTTGAACCGCTATCTGGAGCAGCAGCGATTGGCCGAAGCTCAGCCGGAAACAAAGCGACGTGAGGTTCTGGATTACGACACCGCGCTGTCGCGTTTGCTCAAAGGGATTTGCCCTGGCTGTGAACGAGCAGTCGATCTCAAAGATCCAAGTATTGATTTTTGCCCACATTGTGGAATCGGTCTTCATGACAAGTGCACCGCCTGTCATTCTCGCAAAAGCACCTTTTCGAAGTACTGTCATACCTGTGGAACTTGCGCGCGTTTGCCAGAGCTCCCCGAGCAGTTGGCACAGTCTTAGTCTGGGGCAGGGTATTTCAGCGCGTTTTTGATCAGTTTCTTTTGGGCTGCGTCAATGGGGTCAATGTGTAGCTGGTTACAAATTTGTAGCAAATAAAGTAGCACGTCTGCAACCTCGTCTTTGATTTCGTCGAGCTTGTGAGTCTCGACGTTTCGAGATTCTTCTTCGGTTAGCCATTGAAAGTGTTCAAGCAATTCGGCCACTTCGACCGACAATGCCATGCTGAGATTCTTTGGGGAATGGAATTTTTCCCAATGTCGCGCATTGGAAAATTCGATCAATTGTTGTTGAAGTTTTTTGAGGCTGTCTGTGCTCATGCCCTGAGAGTATCAAAAAAAACGCCAGCTTTTGGCTGGCGTTTTTCATTTATGCGGCAAGTGATGGGTAATCAATGTAGCCCTCTGGTCCTGGCGCGTAATAAGTTTGCGGATTGCCCTGTGCCAAGGGGGCGTTCAGTTTCAGGCGTTGCACCAGATCTGGGTTGGCAATATATGCCCGGCCAAAAGAAACCGCGTCGGCCCAGCCCGTTTCCAAAGCGTTGATCGCCATTTCACGGGTGTAACCGTTGTTCACGATGTAAGTGCCTTTGAATGTTTTACGGGCCCATGCATAATCGAAACCCGGCACGTTGCGGTCACCGCCAGTCGAGCCTTCAATCATGTGAATGAAACCGATTCCTCGATGGTTCAGTTGTTCAATCAGGTAGCCAAATACCGCTTGAGGGTTGCTGTCGCTCAAATCGTTGAATGGCGTTACTGGTGAAAGCCGAATGCCAACTTTGTCTGCACCAATTTCAGCAATCACTGCATCGACCACTTCGAGGGCAAATCGAGTACGGTTTTCAAAAGAGCCACCGTATTGATCGGTACGTTTGTTGGCGCCGTCACGCAAAAACTGGTCAATCAAATAACCATTTGCGCCGTGAATTTCCACGCCATCAAAGCCAGCCTTGATAGCGTTGGCCGCACCTTGGCGATACTCGTTCACGACCACTTTGATTTCCTCTGCGGTCAGTTCATGAGGCACCGGCACGTCCACTTTTCCATTGTGGGTGTAGGCAACCACATTGGGTTTGATCGCAGACGGGGCAATTGGATCCAATCCACCAGTCAGGTCAGGGTGTGTGATACGGCCAACATGCCAAATCTGGGCAATAATCTTGCTGCCTGCCGCGTGCACGGCCTCGGTAATCGCCTTCCAGCCCTGTACTTGTGCTTCAGAATATATTCCGGGAGTCGCCATATAGCCTTTCCCGGCGGGCGAAACCTGTGTTCCTTCGCTGATGATCAAGCCTGCATTGGCTCGTTGCCGGTAGTATTCAATGTTCATATCGCTGCCGGGAATGTCGCCGGATGCTTCGTCTGATCGACAACGGGTTAATGGGGCCATGACCACCCGGTTCTTCACCTCGATACCGCCGATTTTTCCAGGCTGAAACAGTGTCAAATCATCCACGTTGGCAATCTGTTCATTCACATGTGGTGTGGGTGCATTCATTCGCTGGTACTCCTCTTGTGTTGCAGTGCAATGTCGCCCATTATGCGCATTCAAAGTTCATAGATCTACGGAACAGTTGTTATAGTATTTATTCCTCAGGGGAATATACAAAGGAATCAAACCTTGGACCGCTTAAAGTTGATGGAAACATTCGTCCGGGTGGTGGAAACAGGCAACTTCTCGGCGGTGGCTCGGCAGGCCCACACAACTCAGTCAGCGATTAGCAAACAGGTACAGGCTTTGGAGGCTGATGTTGGTGCCTTGTTACTGGTTCGATCCACTCGAAGCCATTCATTGACAGAGGCGGGACGTCTCTACTATCAACGATGCCGGCAGGTGCTTGATACTCTGGAAGAGGCTCGCAGTGAAGTGCATCGCGCTGAACACGAGGTCAGCGGCCTGCTGAGAGTGGCTGCACCTGTTGCTTTTGGGCGAATTCATATCGTGCCCGGACTCGCCGCATTCTATGAGCGATATCCAAGAATGCGTATTGATCTGCAACTGGACGATAGTTTTGTTGATTTGGTTGCAGCAGGCATTGACGTGGCCTTTCGTGTGGGAGAACTAAAGGACAGTCGCCTGATTGCAAGACGTATCGGTTCTGTGGCCAGAGCGGTCATCGTATCGGCTGACTACCTGACGCGGCATGGCACTCCACAAAAACCTGATGATTTAAGTGAGCACAATTGCCTGCTTTACACCGGTATTGACAATTTCAATGAATGGACTTTTTACGGCAGCAAAGACAACGCTATTAACGTGCGCGTGGGCAGTAACTTTCAATCAAATAGTTCCGAGGCGATTCGCCAGGGGGTTCTCGAGGGCTTGGGTATCTGTTACTCGCCCACCTGGATTTATGGTCGCGACATTCGTGAGGGCAGTGTCAAAACTATATTGAACGAGTTCAAGCCCAGTACCTTGCCACTGAATGTCGTGTATCAACCTGAGCGTCGCCCGTCTATCAAGATCAGTAGTTTTGTGAATTTTTTTACAGAGGCGTTTAACCAAGATCCTGATTTGTCTGCAGTGATTCGTTCCTATAAAGCTTGAGTAGACCTTCCAAGGCCAGTAAACCGAGCGCAAGCCAAATGGCAATGTAAGTAGGCCATTCTTGCTTGGCGATTGACTCGCCGATCAAGAATGCAACAATCACCAAAAGCACCGGCTCGACGTAGCCCAGCAAACCAAACAGACTGAATGGCAACAGTCGACTCGACAGAATGTAAGCAATCAAGGCAGAGGCGCTTAACACGCCCAACAAGACAATCAGTAAAGGTAGCTGAAGTTGTAAGCCCGTCATTTGATCCAGGCCATCGCCGCTCAGAGCGAAATAAATGGCAAGCGGTGACATCAGTAGCATGTCAAACCATAAGCCGCCCAAGTGATCTATTTTGAATTTGGATCGCAGCACGAAATAATAGGGATAACCCAAGCACACCAAAAGAGAAGTCCAAGCGAATCCCCCCGCTTGAATCACTGCGTTTGTGACGCCAAGTAGTGCTAACAGGACTGCCAGTTTTTGCAGTTGACTCAGTTTGTCTTTGTAATACAGACGACCAATCAATACCATCACCAAGGGCATCATGAAGTAGCCAAGCGAAACATTCATGGCATGCCCGTGCAAAGGCGCCCAAAGGAACAACCACAGCTGTATACCCAAAAGCAGGGACGATGCCGGCAAGGCCAGATAAAGCTTCCACTCGGTTTTAAGGCGCACCACAATTGATTTGATCAAACCCCAGTCATTGGTAAAGATCAAGAACAGCGTCATCACAGGCAGGGTCAGCAACATTCTCCAGCCGTAAATTTCCTCTCCATTCAATGGTTCAAGCAGGGTGGTGTAGTAGTACATGGTGCCGAACAGCACCGAAGCCAAAATGGAGAGAAAAATGCCTTTTTGCATGATTTCTTGGGCTGATACCCATCAGGTGTGGCGAAAAGTAAACAATTGTGAAACCAAACGATAACCAGAATTCTTGTTTTGTCTAGTTCGCAAAATAGACATTTGAGTGGCTTTTTGCGCTGCAGCAATTGTATGCCGAAATTGTTAAGAAAAGGAATTTGTACAAATTAGCATTGTCGGAATAATCGATTGTTCAAAGTCAAGAAATTGGCCGCAAATCGACATTACATTTTCTGGAGCTAAATTGCCATATTCATTAATATTCGCTGGTCCAAAAACACAGGCAATCACAGCAATAGTTTTTGGCGATCAACCAGGTACGCTCGGGTGAGCGTTGTTTGTTGGCAAGGAAACCTTGCATTGCAGTGCGCATTCATTGGTCCGGAGACCAGTGTCTGACAAGCTGAACAGGTGTGTTGGATCATGAAAATCTATGTGTGTTTGTTGGTGTTACTCAGTGTAGTTGTTGCATTGTTGCTTCGACTTCTGGATCTCAGTTGGCCATTGTCCCTCATCGGAGGCTTGTTGGCCTTCAGCGGGTCCACAATTTTGCTCTTGGGATGCAGTGTTCAGCGTTTGCTCTCCGATCAAGGTGAAAACGCCGCGGGCAAAAACTTCTTTAGCCTTATTCTGAAAGGCAAGTCTTCAAAATCTGAATGATTTTTTGCGGGTAAGGCAATATTGACCGAGTGTTAAATATGTGCAATTTTCTCGAGGTGTACTTTGATGGTGCTGCATTTTCTCAATTGCAGTTACGTCGAGTGCTCGCTTGCTTTATCCATAGAATCAGGAGACAAAATGAAGAAGCTTAATCAATTTTTGTCCTGCGCAGTCTTTGCCTCAGCCAGTTTGGCGGTGGGTGGAGTCGCAATCGCAGCAGCGCCCAATCTTACAGCCACAACAGTTTTGACCAAATTGGAAAACCCCTGGGACATGGCATTTTTGCCCGATGGTGCCATGTTCTTCACCGAGAAATGCCACGGACTTTCCGTTCGCTTGCCCTCCGGGACCGTGAATAAATTGGTGGGAATGAAAGATGCCCAGGGATACGCAGACTCGATGCCCGACTTGTTTTGTGATGGTCAGGCTGGCATGAATGGTGTAGCAGTGGACCCTGATTTTTCGAACAACCGATACGTCTATGTGTATTCCACGTCCAGCAAATCCAGTCCCCAAACCAATCGGGTTATTCGGTTGAAGGTGAATGCTGATTTGAGCAAAACCTCGGATCGAACCGATATCGTGGATGATATTCCCTACAAAACAGCTGCGAGCGATCATCCCTTCGGTTCATCTGGTGCACACAACGGCGGAAGAATCCGTTTCAATTCAGGTGACGGTTTTCTGTATGTGACCACTGGAGACACACACAATGGCGCCGTACCGCAAAGCCCCACGAAGCTGGGCGGCAAAGTGTTACGAATTGATCGTGATGGTAAAGCAGCCGCTGGCAACAAGCCGCCCAAGGGTTTTGATGCCCGAGTGTTTACCTATGGCCACCGCAATCCCCAAGGTATTGCATTTCGTCCCGGTACGAACCAGCCTGTGACTGCGGAGAATGGACCTTGGCATTCAGATGAAGTGACTGTGCTCACCAATGGTGGCAATGCTGGCTGGGATCCCCGGCCGAATGTAGGTGGGCGCGGTGATTGCCCCGACGCCTACTGCGGTTACAGCCCCAACCAAATGGGTGCCATGGAGCCAATCAAGCGTGCAGCATTCATGCCAATGACAGACACCAAAACCTACCCCAAGGCGATGAAACCGGCCTGGAACAATGAAAATCTGTCCCAAGGCATGTCCTCGGGTGTTTTCCTGAACGGTAAACAGTGGAAAGACTGGGATGGAAAAATGGCAGTGGGCTACATGGGAATTGGTATTCACGGCACTCCAGTTGGTAACCGCATTGATTTACTCGACATCAGCAAAGACGGCTTGACAGCCAAGCGCACCATCATGCCTTTGCCGATGCCTGCGGGTCGATTCCGTTCGGTAGTACAGGGTCACGATGGAAATTTGTATGTAGCCACTGACGAGGGTGAAATCTATCAGATCAAACCCAACTGAGTTTTTCGAATTGAGAAGTGAAAGCCGTTCCATCCCGCTGGGGTGGTGCGGCCCAATAGAGGAAGTATTCATGACGAAGTATGTAGCATGGGCGCTCGCAGGTTTAATGTTGACAACGTTTGGCAATGCGATGGCAAGCCCTGAAATGGTTAGAAAGTACAACTGCACGGCCTGTCATGCTGAGGACAAAAAAAAGTATGGACCCACTTATCAACAAGTGGCTTTGAAATATGCAAATGAGGAAGGGGCTGCTGAAAAGTTAGCCAAAAAAATTCAAACAGGCGGTGTTGGCGTGTGGGGAAATACCCCGATGCCAGCACAACCACGTGTGACGGATGAGGATGCGCTTGAAATTGCCCGGTATATTTTGTCGGTGAAGTAAGTTGAAGTAAATGCAAAAAAGGCTACCTTTCCGGGTAGCCTTTTTCTCTATTTGGTGGAGCCGGCGGGAATTTCCCGGCCCACGCCTTGCAGGGCGAGAGCGTTCGCCCGGCACGGCCCCAAACTGTTGGGCCCGTGAAACCACCTGGCTCACCCCGCGCCGCTTGCGTCCGCAGCTTCAATTTTCACAAATCCTTCAACTCAAAATAGAAAAGGCCACCACAAGGGCAGCCTTTTCTATTTTGTTTGGTGGAGCCGGCGGGAATTGAACCCGCGTCCGCAAATCCTCCACTACCAGTTCTACGTGTGTAGTCGTCTTCTTTGAATTTAACGGCTACTGACGAAAAGCGACATTCTTCAGCATCCGCGATCCACCTAATTTAACTTACCGGTCGGCAGCATTCCGGTAAGCGGTCCGATGTAGATGATCCCACTGCGGGTTTGACCCCGCCCAGTCCATCGGCGAACTGGTGTAGGAAGTCCAAACTAAACTGGCTTAAGCGGCCAGTTTGAGTTCGGGGCTAAACGAAGAGTCGTTTGCGTTTAAAGTTTTTCAGATGGATTTACGAGGTAACTGATCCTCGACACGCCCCAATAGCTTTGCAACCCACGTCGAAACCAGATCGACCCCATTGGAAAAGCAATTGTAACACTCTTGAGGTGGGGGCTCACATTCTAATTTCAAGCCACTTGGCCAAATCGTGGGCCGTTTTTACGATGGCATCAGCGCCCCATTGCTCAATCGGACTGGCGATGTAGCCGTATTCAACCGCCACAGTAGCCATACCGGCCTCCCGGCCCGCGATGACATCCCGTTCATCATCGCCAATCATCACACATTGCTCCGTGGGTAAACGCATTTGACCGGCTGCCATGTAGCAGGGCAGGGGAGAGGGTTTGGGTTTCTCCGCGGTGTCTCCCCCAATTAACACGCTACATCCCTGGGTCAAGCCGAGTTCTTGCACCAATTTCTCTGCCAAATAATACGGCTTGTTGGTGACGATGCCCCATTGCGCCCCTCGGGCCCTAATTTCATTCAACAGGGGAATAATTCCGCTGTAAACGGCGCTCTCGCGGGCGATTCGGGCCTCATAACGTTCAAGAAATTCCGCACGCATGGCAGGGAATTCCGGATAGTGCATTTCAAGTCCGAAACCGATTTTCAGTAAAGCCCGTGCGCCCCCAGAGGCCAGGTGCTCCATTGCAAGATAGGGCGTGATATCAACGCCTCGATCGCTTTGCATGTCTTGAATGGTTCCGCACAGGTCTGGAGCCGTGTCTACGAGGGTGCCATCCAGATCGAAGAGAATTCCTCGCAAGGGCATGCCATCACTCCTCAGGCGGATTTGCGGCAGGCCACCATGTAGTTTACGTCGGTGTCGCGAGCCAGTCTGTAAACTTTGGTGAGCGGGTTATAAACCAAGCCAATGATCTCGGCAAATTCCAGCTTGGATTGGCGTGCATATTGAGCCAATTCAGAGGGTTTGATGAATTTCTTGTATTCGTGAGTGCCCTTGGGAAGAAGGTTTAGCACGTACTCTGCACCAACAATCGCGAAGACGAAACTTTTGGGATTACGATTGATGGTTGAGAAAAACAGCCATCCGCCCGGTTTACACAAGTCAGCACAGGCCTGAATGGTTTGAGCCGGATCAGGCACGTGTTCCAGCATTTCAAGGCAAGTCACAACATCGAAGGTACCTTGCTCTTCAGCGGCCAATTGCTCAGCCGAAACAAATCGATAATTGACATTGTTCACACCGGTTTCAAGCTTGTGCAGTTCAGCCACCTTCAGCGACTTGTCTGCCAGGTCAATGCCCAAAACATCTGCGCCACGGCGTGCCATACTTTCCGCCAGAATACCTCCACCGCAGCCCACGTCCAGCACGCGTTTGCCTTTCAGGCCTACGCGTTCATCGATCCAGTTCAACCGAAGGGGGTTGATTTCATGCAAAGGGCGGAATTCACTGTTTGGGTCCCACCATTTGCTGGCAAGGGCCGAAAATTTAGCCAGTTCTGCATGGTCTACGTTGTTGTTGGATTCGATACTGCTCATTGTCAAAGGCTCGTGGAATGTGTTCAACAGGCTTTAGTTTAACTGAAGGAAGAAACAAAAAAGCCCGGCAAGGCCGGGCTTTTTTGATCAGAACGGAAGGTTGCTAATTACTTAACAACTTTCTGTGTTGCGTTGAATTCGATTTCAACGCGACGGTTCTTGGCGCGACCTTCTTTGGTCTTGTTGTCAGCCACTGGCTGGCTTTCGCCCATGCCCTTGATCTGGATACGATCAGCAGCTACGCCTTTGCTGACCATGTAGTCCTTCACGGCCTGAGCGCGACGCTCGGACAGTTTCTGGTTGTAGGCATCGGAACCGATAGAGTCGGTGTGGCCGATTGCGATCACGCTGTTCAGGTCAACCTGACCCAACTTGGCGATTTCGGAATCAATGCGGTCCTTGCCGCCTTGCTTCAATGTGGCCTTGTCGAAGTCAAAGTAGGCATCAGCTTCCAGGCTTACTTTTGTAATCACTGGAGTTGGTGCGGGTGCTGGCTCAGGAGCAGGTGCTGGTGCAGCAACTGGTGCTGGTGCTGGCTTCTTGGGGATCAAGTCAGGATCACATTCCTGAATTGCCAAAGCGGCTGTGAAGTAGCTGGTGCGGATGCACTCGCCGGAGCCGTCTTTAACAACCTTGCCGCTGCCATCCACTACATAGCCTGACAGGCCTTCACCTTTGTCTGTTGTGTGGGCCATAGCGGCTGTAGACGCTGTACCAATGGCCATTGCCATCAGAACTTGCGTGAGAGTCGACATTTTTTTCATTGTTGCTCCTTGGGTTAAATAGGGGTTCAAGCTGGTTGATAGTTTACAGTAGAGGCTGTCATAGTTATCACCCTCTCAACCAACTTTCTCGACACGAGTCTGCCACACTCGTTGGGTTTTTCGCATGATTTCACCGACTAATTGTGCCCTTTTGCCCACAAGTTGTTGCGATTGCACAACTTGAACGCCCGCTACCCAAACATGCTTCACATCCCTGGAAGCCCCGCTGTAAGCCAGTTTCGAGACCAGATTGTGGTTGGGTAACTGGTGAGCAGCCTCTCCAATTGCGATTGTGATCAGGTCCGCCTGCAGGCCGGGGGCGATGCGGCCGATCAGGTGGTCTGCGCCCAGGGCCTTGGCCGCGTTGCAGGTCATGCTTTTGAGTAATTCACCCGCACTGAAGGCGGTGGCATCGCCACTCGCGCCCTTGCAAAGAAGGGAGGCCAAGCGACCTTCTTCCCACATGTCCAGCTTGTTGTTGCTGGCCGCACCATCAGTACCGATCACTACATTGACACCGGCTTTTAGTGCCTTGGCCACGGGGGCAATGCCGCTGGCGAGTTTCAGGTTTGATGCGGGGCAATGAACCAAAGTCGCACCTTTTTCCGCCATCGTTAGCAATTCATGCTCGTTCAGATGCACGCCGTGCACTGCCATCAGGCGTTCGTTAATCAGGCCGAGTTGTTCAAACCTGGCAAACGGCCGTGTCCCGTCCCGGCTTTCCGCATCACTGACTTCACTCGCGGTCTCATGCAGATGGCAGTGAACGGGCAAGTCAAGCTCCTCGGCCAGCATCGCCATATGCCGGAAGGTGTCATCACTCACCGTGTAAGGTGCATGCGGAGCGATTGTCCAATGCACGGTGTTTTCATGTTTGAATTTGTCGCGTGCCGCTATCCCCAGTTCGATGTATTGCTTGGCCTCCGCGGCGTAGCGGGTCGGGAATTCAATCACGGTGATGCCTGCAAATACGCGTGAACCCACATCTAGAGCTGCTTGAACAACTTGGTCGGGGTAAAAATACATGTCGTTGAAAGTGGTGATTCCGCCCTGAAGCATTTCGGCGGCGGCCAATACTGTGCCGTCATACACAAACTCAGCATCGGCCAATTCACCCTCAAGGGGCCAAATCCGGGTTTGTAACCAGTCATGCAGGGCCAGGTCGTCGGCAGCACCTCGCAGGATATTCATGGCCGCGTGCGTGTGGCAGTTAATGAGGCCAGGCATCAGCACCTGTCCCGGCAGATCAATCCTTTCTGCGTTTGGGTGTGACTGCAACAATTCATCGCGTGGGCCAATGGCAAGGATCCGGTCTTGCTGAATCAAAACCGCATGGTTTTCAAGCACTTCAGTGGTGTGGTTCAGGCACAAGAGCCATTGGGGGATAAGCAGTTGCATGGGCAGGGTCACTAGATGATTTGGAACGCACCATTGCGCCCAGTTTCAGCGATTTTGGCTGATACAATCGAAAGCTTGCAAGTGTAGCGCCAGAGATGTGACGCCGCCATGAATGGCAGCGCTCAGGATTGTTATTCCTTCAGTCAAATAATTCAACACAAGAAGAAACATGGATTCATTCGCAAAAGAAACGCTCCCGATCAGTCTTGAAGAGGAGATGCGCAGGTCGTACCTTGACTACGCCATGAGCGTAATCGTGGGGCGTGCGCTGCCCGATGTGCGTGACGGTCTGAAGCCGGTACACCGCCGTGTTCTGTTTGCGATGCACGAGTTGAACAATGACTGGAACCGCGCATACAAAAAATCAGCCCGTATTGTGGGTGATGTGATCGGTAAATACCACCCACACGGTGATTCTGCGGTTTACGACACCATTGTGCGTATGGCACAAGATTTTTCGTTGCGCTACATGCTGGTCGATGGTCAGGGCAACTTCGGTTCAATCGACGGTGATAACGCAGCGGCCATGCGTTATACCGAAATTCGCCTCGCCAAGATCGCCCAGGAAATGCTGCTGGACATCGACAAGGAGACTGTCGATTTCGGGCCGAACTACGATGGCAGCGAGCGCGAGCCCAAGGTGTTGCCTGCGCGCTTGCCGAATTTGCTGGTCAATGGTTCGTCAGGCATCGCTGTGGGCATGGCCACCAACATGCCCCCCCATAACCTGAAAGAAGTGGTTGCGGCCTGCCTTTATGCGATTGACGCACCGGAGTGCACGGTCGATGACTTGATTGAGTTGATTCCTGCGCCAGATTTCCCCACCGCGGGCATCATTTATGGCATTCAGGGCGTGCGAGAGGGCTACCGAACCGGCCGCGGCCGCGTGGTCATGCGTGCGAAAACGCATTTTGAAGATCTGGACAAAGGCAACCGCCAGGCCATTATTGTGGACGAGCTGCCTTATCAGGTGAATAAGAAATCACTGCTTGAGCGAATCGCCGAGTTGGTGTCTGAAAAGAAGATTGAAGGTATTTCCGACATCCGTGATGAGTCCGATAAAGACGGTATCCGGGTGGTGATCGAACTGAAGCGTGGCGAGGTGCCTGAGGTTATCTTGAATAACCTTTACAAGAACACCCAGCTTCAGGACACCTTCGGTATCAACATGGTCGCGCTGGTCGATGGACAGCCCCGTTTGTTGAACTTGCGGGACCTGATTTTCTATTTCCTCCGTCATCGGCGTGAGGTTATCACCCGCCGCACTGTATTTGAGCTGCGAAAGGCCCGTGACCGTGGTCATGTTTTGGAAGGTTTGGCAGTGGCGCTTGCCAACATTGATGAATTCATTGCAATCATCAAGGCCGCACCCACGCCACCCGTGGCGAAAGCAGATCTGGTTGCCAAAAGCTGGGACTCCTCGATTGTTCGGGAAATGTTGTCGCGTACGGAACTGGGCGATTCGGGTGGTGCAAAAGCCTTCCGCCCCGAAGGTTTGCCAGCCCGCCTGGGATTGCAGGACGATGGTATGTACCGTTTGAGCGAAGTGCAGGCGCAGGAAATTCTGAACATGCGTTTGCAGCGCTTGACGGGCCTTGAGCAAGACAAAATTTTGAATGAGTACAAAGAAGTGATCGATCAGATTGCTGACCTGCTCGACATTTTGTCCAAGCCAGAGCGCATCAACCAGATCATCAAAGATGAACTGACGTCGATTGGCAACGAGTTTGCTGACGAACGTCGCTCAATGATCGAATTCAACGCCACCGAACTGGGCACCGAAGATCTGATCACCCCGCAAGACATGGTGGTTACCTTGTCCCATTCCGGCTACATCAAGAGTCAGCCACTGACCGAATACCGGGCTCAAAAACGCGGTGGACGCGGGAAACAGGCGGCCACCACCAAAGACGACGACTGGATTGATTACCTGTTTGTGGCCAACACTCATGACACGATTTTGTACTTCAGTAACGCAGGTCGCGTGTATTGGCTCAAGGTGTATGAAGTGCCTCAAGGTTCGCGCACCTCACGTGGTCGCCCAATCATCAATATGTTCCCTTTGGCTGAGGGTGAAAAAATCACTGCGGTGTTGCCGGTAAAAAGTTTTGAAGATGACGACAAGTATGTGTTCATGGCCACCAGCCTGGGTACAGTTAAAAAGTCAAAGCTGAGCGATTTTTCAAGGCCCATGAAGCGCGGCATTATTGCCGTGAATTTGGATGAAGGTGACTTCTTGATTGGTGCAGCGATGACCAACGGCACCAACGATGTCATGTTGTTCAGCGATTCCGGCAAGGCAGTCCGTTTCGATGAAAATGATGTGCGCGCCATGGGTCGCAATGCACGTGGTGTTCGCGGCATGAATCTTGAAGAAGGGCAGCGAGTCATTGCCATGCTGGTGGCAGAAAGTGAACAGCAGTCCGTGCTCACCGCCACCGAGAACGGTTTTGGAAAGCGCACGCCAGTTTCCGAGTACACCCGACATGGTCGCGGTACCAAAGGCATGATCGCGATTCAAACTTCGGAGCGCAATGGCAAAGTCGTTTCTGCGGTGCTCGTCAACCCAACGGATGAAATCATGTTGATCACCACCGGTGGTGTGCTGGTTCGAACTCGGGTATCAGAAATTCGTGAAATGGGTCGTGCAACACAGGGCGTCACTTTGATCAGCGTGGACGAGGGTACATGGCTTTCAGGATTGCAGCGCATTGTTGAGTCAGACGCTGAGGATGTTGGTGAGTCCGAAGAGAATGGTGATTCAGCACCTGCTGATGAATGAATTGAAAATGGTTTGAACGGTTGATTGCACAGGGCGAGCATGTCTAGAGTTTGGAATTTTTCAGCTGGTCCGGCAGCCTTGCCTGAGTCTGTCTTGCGTCGGGCTGCCGAGGAAATGCTGGATTGGCAGGGCAAGGGTTTGTCTGTGATGGAAATGAGTCATCGCAGCCCTGAATACACCCGGATTTTTGAAAAAACCCGTGATGACTTTCGCAAGCTGTTGAATGTGCCTGACTCGCACGACGTATTGTTCATGCAGGGTGGTGCCGTAGGTATGAATGCAATTGTGCCCATGAATTTGCTTCAAGGGTTTGAGCAAGCCGCATTCGTCAATACTGGTGCTTGGTCGAAAAAGACCACCAAGGAATTTTCGAAGTACGGGCTGGCGCGGGTGGTTCTGGACAACGCCAACGCCTTGGTCGACTGCGCGGCGGCTTGTTATGTGCCTGAGTGCGCGTCCTTACTCGACCGAGTGAATGGTCAACAAATGGCCTATCTGCATTATTGCGACAATGAAACCATCAGTGGTGTTGAATTCAACGGACAAATTGAAACCCTCGCCAGTCAGTTGGATTGCCCGGTGGTGGCGGACATGTCCTCAAACATTCTGTCCAAACCAATTGAAGTGAGTAAATACGGGTTGATTTATGGTGGCGCGCAAAAAAATGTGGGCCCGGCTGGTGTCACCATCGTCGTCGTAGATCAAGAATTGCTCAATCGAGCCTTGCCCATTTGTCCTTCTGCATTTGCCTTTGGGACCGTGGCTGAAAACGGTTCCATGTACAACACCCCCCCCACCTATCCGATTTACATTGCCGGTTTGGTGTTTGAATGGTTAATTGAGCAGGGCGGTGTTTCATGGGCGCAAGCACAAGCTCAGGAAAAAGCTGCCTTGTTGTACAACACTATCGATGACAGCGATTTGTACAATTGCCCAGTTCGCCGGCAAGACCGTTCCCGCATGAATGTGCCATTCACACTGGCTGATGAATCGCTGAATGCCAGCTTTCTGAGCAAGGCTGCCGAGCATGGTTTGGTGCAGCTGAAAGGGCACAAATCGGTGGGTGGCATGCGGGCCTCGATCTACAACGCGATGCCCCTTGAGGGTGTGAAAGCTTTGGTGGATTTCATGCGCGATTTCGAGAAAACGGAGGCTTGATGGATACCCCGGATATCAATGTCGAGTTGTTGAAGTTTCGTGATCAGATCGACGAAATCGATCAGCAAATGCTGGTATTGCTGAACAAGCGAGCGAGTCTGGCCCAGTCAATCGGCCATGTGAAAGCAAAAACCGATGCCCCAGTCATGCGCCCCGAGCGAGAGGCACAGGTACTCGACAAACTGAATGCAGCCAACAGCGGACCTTTGAGCGCCCAACACGTCAACACTTTGTTCAAGGAGATCATGTCGGCTTGCCGCTCCCTAGAGCGCGAGGTACATGTGGCGTTCCTTGGCCCCTTGGGCACGTACAGCGAACAGGCGGTGTGGTCTTTTTTTGGGCATTGTGTTCAGGCTGAGCCTGTCGACACGATTGAAGAAGCATTTCGCCAGTTGCAAGCTCAGCAGGTGGATTTCGCAGTGGTGCCCGTAGAAAACTCCACAGAAGGATCTGTAGCCCGCACCCTGGATGCCTTGGTTGAATCGACTGCTCTGGTGTGCGGTGAAGTTCAGTTGGCGATTCATCATCAACTGCTATGTCAGACAGGATCGCTTGAGGGCATCGAGAAAATTTGCGCACATCCGCAGGCTTTGGCGCAGTGCCGTAACTGGCTGTCCCACTATGCACCACACATTCAACAAGAAACAGTTGCAAGCAACGGTGTGGCAGCTCGATTGGCCAGTGAAAATGCCAACGTGGCAGCTATTGCCGGTCAGGCTGCGCGAGAACGATATGGTCTAAAGGCATTTCAAGAGCATATCCAGGACGATGCGCACAATACCACGCGTTTTCTGGTTCTGGGCAACCAGGCCACTGGACCCTCTGGGCAGGACAAGACCAGTTTGGTTGCCTCAGTGCCCAATCAACCGGGCGCCGTATACAAAATGCTGGAACCGTTCAATGCCGAGAATGTGTCCATGACCCGACTGGAGTCTCGACCTGCCCGCAACGGCCGCTGGGAGTACTATTTCTTTATTGATTTGCAAGGTCATCAAACTGAGCCTGCCGTATCTAAGGCCCTTGATCAATTGAGAAAGAATGCATCCTTTTTGAAAGTCCTGGGTTCATACCCGGCCGCACAACGCAATTGAAAGTAGCACCATGCAAAAACTGACCGAGCAAGCCCCAGAATTCATTCGCGCCATCGCCCCTTACAAGGCCGGCAAGCCAGTGTCTGATGTGGTCCGTGAATTGGGCCTCGATCCGAATACGGTGGTCAAGCTGGCCTCCAATGAAAATCCTTTGGGTTTGGGCGAGAAAGCCAAAGCAGCCATTGCGAAAGCCGCGGTCGACCTGGGGCGCTATCCCGATGCCAACGGATTTGCCTTGAAAGCCAAATTGGCCGCTCGTCATGGCGTGAAACCCGAACAAATCACCTTGGGCAACGGGTCGAACGATGTGTTGGAGTTGGCAGCGAAAGCCTTTCTAACGCAGGGCACCAATGCCGTGTTTTCGCAGTATGCTTTCGCGGTTTATCCTCTGGCTACTCAGGGTTGTGGTGCCGAGTCGAAGGTGGTTCCTGCGGTGTGTTTTACCCACAATCTCGACGGGTTTTTGAACGCAATCGATTCACAAACCCATGTGGTTTTCATCGCTAACCCCAACAACCCGACAGGTACCTTTCTGCCGCAGGAAAAGTTGCTTGCCTTTTTGAAGCAGGTGCCATCGAATGTGCTGGTTGTGCTTGATGAGGCCTACAACGAATTTCTGAAACCCGAGGATCAGTATGATTCCACCCAGTGGGTTGCACAATTCCCCAATCTGCTGGTGTCACGTAGCTTCTCCAAGGCCTATGGCCTGGCAGGTTTGCGAGTGGGATATGCAGTGTCCAGCGTTGAGGTGGCCGATTTGATGAACCGCGTTCGCCAGCCCTTCAATGTCAATTCATTGGCACTTGCTGCGGCAGAGGCCGCAATTGATGATGTCGAATTCCTGCAACAAACCTATGAGGTGAATCTCAAGGGGCTTGAGCAGATCGAAAGTGGGTTGAAGTTCCTCGGTTTAGAGTACGTGCCTTCCTATGGCAATTTTGTATTGTTCAAGGCTGGCAATACTGATGACGCCGGTATAAAGGTGTTTGATGCCCTTCAGCGTTTGGGCGTGATCGTTCGTCCTGTCAATGGCTATGGTTTGCCGCAATGGTTGCGCGTGTCCGTTGGCCTTCCTCATGAAAATGAAGCCTTTTTGGTGGCCTTGCCCAAAGCACTGGCCAGCGCGCAGGCGTCGTGATGGCCAAGGGCGCTATCTTCAGCCGAATGCTTGCCATTGGTGTTGGCTTGATTGGTGGGTCAATTTGTTTGGCTGCCAAGAAAAAAGGATTGGCTGGGCATGTACTGGGCTACTCTCGCAAACTTGAAACAGCCCATGAGGCCCTGAAGTTGGGCATCGTCGACGAGTGTATTGCGGGGCCGGGCGATTCGAATGTGCGCAATGTGGATGTCGTTGTGTTATCAATCCCCGTTCGCCAGTACAAGCAGGTACTTACCCAGTTTTTGCCCTCTCTGCCGCCAAATTGCCTGATTTTTGATGCCGGCAGTACCAAGTCGGATGTGGCCCTGATGCTGGACGAACTTGAGCCACAGTTTCCCGGCTTGAAGTCCAGGTTTGTGTTGTCTCATCCAATCGCAGGCGGTGAATCGCACGGACCGGCTGCGGCGGTGGCGAATTTGTTCGAGGGGCGCAACTGTGTGTTGTGTCCGCTTCCTCAAACCAACCCCGTCGGTTTGAAAAAAGTCGAAAGTTTCTGGTCCTCCATCGGTGCCAAATTGAGCACGATGAATGCCATGGACCATGACGAAATGTTTGGTGCTGTCAGTCACCTCCCTCATTTGCTTGCGTTCAGTTATGTAGCCAGCGTACTCGGGCACCCCAAAGGCGCTGATTTCATGAAAGAGGGTGGGGCGGGTTATCGGGATTTCACCCGGATCGCGGCCAGTTCACCCGAGATGTGGGCAGACATATTTCAAAACAACAGCGCCGCTTTGTTAAACATGCTGAGCGGATTTGAAGCGAATATTGCCAGTTTGCGCGCTGCAATAGAGAGCGGCGATCGAAGCACTCTGGAGCGCATTCTGGGTCAGGCGTCTGAATACCGCAGTCGCTGGAAGCAGAATTAATTCAGTCCAATTTTTCACCGGATACCCTGTTATGTCAGATCTGAATTTGATCGAATTTCACGCCAGCAGCACCGAAAGCATGTCTGGATCCGCCCGTGTGCCCGGCGACAAATCTATTTCCCATCGTTCAATCATGATGGGTTCGATTGCTGAAGGTACCACTGAAGTTGAAGGATTTCTGGAGGGCGAAGATGCACTCGCGACCATGAATGCATTTCGTGCTCTGGGGGTCAGTATCGAAGGTCCCGACCAGGGCAAGGTGAAGGTACATGGTGTGGGCATGCATGGCTTGAAAGCACCGCGCCAAGTGCTCGACTGTGGCAACTCAGGTACCTCCATGCGCTTGATGTCTGGACTGTTGGCTGGCCAGGATTTTGATTGCATGCTCACCGGTGATTCAAGCTTGGGGAAGCGCCCTATGAAGCGGGTCATTGATCCTTTGGTGTTGATGGGTGCGCGAATTGAAGCACAGGAAGGTGGCCGCCCTCCGCTGCATATTCATGGCCGTACCACCTTGAAAGCCATTGATTATGTGTTGCCCATGGCCTCGGCACAGGTGAAGTCTTGCGTTCTTCTGGCAGGTTTGTATGCGGAAGGTACCACCACAGTAACCGAGCCTGCTGTAACGCGAGACCATACCGAGCGGATGTTGCGTGGATTTGGCGTTGACGTGATCACCGAAGGCTCCCGGGCCAGTGTGAAGGGCGGACAAACGCTGAAAGCCACCAAAATCGATGTACCATCCGACATTTCTTCGGCAGCCTTTTTCATGGTAGCCGCCTCGATTGCACCGAAAGCGGACATTACATTGAAGCACGTGGGTTTGAATCCGACCCGCACGGGCGTCATCGACATTTTGAAGCTGATGGGTGCCGACATTGAGTTGAGCAATCATGCCGAAGTGGGTGGGGAGCCTGTGGCCGATGTGCGCATCCGCAGCGCATCTTTGAAAGGAATTGAAATTCCGGAGCATCTGGTGCCATTGGCGATTGATGAATTTCCGGTGTTGTTTGTTGCTGCAGCCAATGCGATTGGCCAAACAGTATTGACCGGCGCTGAAGAGTTGCGCGTGAAGGAATCGGATCGCATCGCGGTGATGGCGCACGGCCTTCAGAAATGCGGGATTGATGCTGAGCCGACTGAGGACGGCATGATTATTCAGGGCTTGGGTCATGTCGACGGTTTGCGCTACAAGGCCACCAACATTGAGTCACAGGGTGATCATCGAATTGCAATGTCGTTTAGCGTGGCCGCCATCCGTGCACAGGGCACCATGGTCATTCATGGAGCGCAGACGGTAGACACCTCGTTCCCTGGATTCGTGGCTTTGGCCAATTCCCTGGGAATGCAGGTTCAATCGGTTCGCAAGGGTTAAGGCTTAAACCATGAATGTTCCCCGTTTCCCAGTCATCGCAATCGATGGTCCTACCGCTTCAGGAAAGGGAACTGTAGCCGCATTGGTGGCTGCCAAGCTTGCCTACCACTACCTGGACAGCGGTGCAATTTACAGGGTGTTGGCTGTGGCTGCGGCACAGGCTGATCTGGATCCAGATTCGCCAGACGATCTGCAACACATCATTTCAATGGCGGCCAATTTGCCGGTGCAATTTCACGGCGACCGTGTATTGCTCCAAGATATCGATGTTTCCGAGGCGATTCGCACCGAAGAAGCCGGGGTAATGGCCTCTCGCCTTGCAGTGGTGCCCGAAGTCCGTGCTGGTTTGTTGCAGCGACAACGTGATTTTCGCCAGGCTCCCGGCCTTGTAGCCGATGGTCGTGATATGGGCTCGGTTGTTTTTCCGGATTCCGTGTTGAAAGTGTTCCTCACGGCAAGTGCCCAGGTTCGAGCAGAGCGTCGAGTCAAACAGATTGAGGGTCGGGGTCAACAAGCGGATTTTCAGGCGATATTCAATGACCTGATGGCTCGCGACAAAAGGGATTCCGAGAGGGCTGTCGCACCGCTCAAGCCTTGTGATGACGCACTGGTGCTCGATTGTTCCAATATGCCGATTGATCAGGTGGTTGCCACGATCCATGGATGGGCAGTTGATCGCATTTAAACGCTTGATCAACAAAGGCTTTCTTGTTACACTTTCTACCCTTGTTTGGCCAGCTGCGCCTGTTTTTTAGGCAGGCAATGTCCGACTAAACAAAACGCCGTGTGTTTCAATCCCGAAATACACGTTTTTGAACTCCGCCTTGCTTCCCGCAGTGGCGTGTTAAATCTCAAATTTATGACCACAACTGAAATTACCCAAGCCCCAGATAGCTTCGCAGCTATGTTTGAAGAAAGCCTGAATCGCAAGGAAATGCGCGCAGGTGAAGTGATCACAGCCGAAGTTGTTCGTGTTGATTACAACTACGTTGTTGTGAACGCCGGGCTGAAATCCGAAAGCTATATCCCCCTTGAAGAATTCAAAGACGACCACGGCAACGTGGAAGTGAACGATGGTGACTTTATTTCCGTGGCCATTGAAGCCCTGGAAAACGGTTACGGCGAAACATTGCTGTCTCGTGACAAAGCCAAGCGCTTGTCCGCATGGCTGAGCCTGGAACAAGCTCTGGAATCAGGCGAACTGGTGACAGGTACCATCACCGGCAAGGTGAAGGGCGGCTTGACAGTCATGGTCAACAGCATTCGTGCTTTCCTGCCAGGTTCACTGGTAGATGTGCGCCCCGTGAAAGACACCACACCATTCGAAGGCAAAACCCTCGAATTCAAGGTGATCAAGCTGGATCGCAAGCGCAACAACGTGGTGTTGTCACGCCGTGCAGTGGTTGAGGCCACCATGGGTGAAGAGCGTGAAAAGCTTCTGTCCAACCTGCAGGAAGGTTCTGTGGTCAAGGGCATCGTCAAGAACATCACCGACTACGGCGCGTTCGTGGACCTCGGCGGTATCGATGGCTTGTTGCACATCACCGACCTGGCATGGCGCCGTGTACGTCACCCGTCAGAAGTGCTGACAGTTGGCGAAGAAATCGAAGCAAAAGTATTGAAGTTCGACCAGGAAAAGAACCGCGTGTCCTTGGGCGTGAAGCAACTTGGCGAAGACCCATGGGTCGGTTTGTCACGTCGCTATCCGGCTGACACACGTCTGTTCGGAAAAGTTACCAACATTACTGACTACGGCGCATTTGTTGAAGTTGAGCAAGGCATCGAAGGCTTGGTACACGTCTCCGAAATGGACTGGACCAACAAGAACGTAGACCCCAAGAAAGTGGTTACTCTGGGTGACGAAGTAGAAGTCATGGTTCTGGAAATCGATGAAGAGCGTCGTCGTATCAGCCTTGGCATGAAGCAATGTGCAGCCAACCCTTGGGAAGAGTTCTCTACCAGCTTCAAGAAAGGCGACAAAGTATCCGGCGCAATCAAGTCAATTACTGATTTCGGTGTATTCATCGGCTTGCCTGGTGGCATCGACGGCTTGGTACATCTGTCAGACCTGTCCTGGAACGAAACCGGTGAAGAAGCCGTGCGTCGTTTCAAGAAGGGTGATGAAGTGGAAGCCTTGGTACTGGCGATCGACACAGAACGCGAGCGCATCAGCTTGGGTATCAAGCAGTTGTCTGGCGATCCCTTCACCGTATTTGCATCGTCGAATGACCGTGGCAGCATGGTAAACGGCACAGTCAAGTCTGTGGATGCAAAGGGTGTGGTTGTTGATCTGGGCGACGATATCGAGGGTTACCTGCGTGCATCCGAGATTTCCAACGACCGCGTTGAAGATGCTCGCAATGCATACAAGGAAGGCGACGCTGTAACCGCCATGGTAATCAATGTGGACCGCAAGGCCCGTTCGATCGCTTTGTCCATCAAGGCCAAAGACCAGGTTGACACTGATGAAGCCATGAAGAAAATTGCTGAAGAAAGCGCAGGCTCTGCTGGTACCACCAGTTTGGGCGCTTTGTTGAAAGCAAAACTGGGTAACAACCAGTAATCAGTCTGTAGAAGTGGCGCTTCCCATGCGGGAAGCGCCTTTTTATTTCAAGAACAATGACAAAATCAGAACTCATCAATCAGCTGGTCAAGCGTTTCCCCAAGTTGCCTGTGCGGGATACGGATTTCGCTGTCAAAAGCATACTTGACTCCATGACTCAAGCCTTGGCCGAAGGTCAGCGCATTGAGATCCGTGGGTTCGGCAGTTTCTCACTGACTCGTCGCCCTCAACGCGTGGGTCGCAATCCCAAATCGGGCGAACAAGTGGTTGTTCCCGAAAAGCGCGTGCCTCACTTTAAGCCCGGCAAAGAGCTACGCGAGAGAGTTGATTTATACTCCAAGAAAGAGAGTTAATTCGATCATTCTTCGGTGAAGCCTGAGTCATCACGCCGACGAATGAATCGGCGTTGATCCAACTACAAACAGGGGACCACCTTGAAAATACTTGCCTGGGTAGTGCGACTTGCACTCTTCCTTGTTGTTCTCACGTTTTCAATTCGAAATACCGATCTAGTCACTGTGAAGTGGTTGCCTGGACTGGAAATTCAGGTTCAGCTGGTAGTTGCGTTGTTGCTTGCCTTATTGCTGGGTGCGGTATTCGCCTGGATTTCCTTGTTGCCTTCTTGGTTGAAGGCCAAGCGTGCAGCCTCTGTGGCCACGAAAAATGCGGAACGTCTTGAGCGTGAGTTGAATCAACTTAAAGCACAAGGCAATACGCCGGTGATTGTCGAAGAACCCATGCCAGCATTGCCAATAGGCCCTAGCCATGGAATTTGAAACCTGGTGGTTGGTGCTCATCCCGCTGATATTCAGCTTGGGATGGATGGCTGCCCGTCTTGAAAAACGTTCTGACGCATCCATGCGCGGTCAATTGCCAGCATCTTATTTCAAAGGTGTTAATTTTCTGCTCAGCGAGCAGCCAGACAAGGCGATTGATGCCTTTCTGGAGGTGGCAGCAATCGACACACACACCGTTGAATTGCATTTTGCCCTGGCCAATTTATTCCGCAAAAAAGGCGAAATAGATCGAGCAATTCGGGTGCATCAATTCTTGACAACTCGTGAACAAATTACATCGGCCGATCGTGAAAAAGCCACCTATGAGCTTGGTGTTGATTTCTTGCGAGCGGGTATTCTGGACCGCGCTGAGCAGGCTTTCCACAGTTTGTCGGGCTCAGACATGAAAGCCGAGGCCTCGCGTCAATTGCTGGAATTGTACGAGCTCGAAAAAGCCTGGGACAAAGCCATCGCGCAAGCCCACAAGCTTCGTGAATATGGTGCGGACGTGCCTGCTGGCGATATTGCGCATTTTTACTGCGAGCTTGCAGCACAATTGATCGACAAGGCGGATTTGGCAAAGGCCAAAGCTGAACTGCAAAATGCTTTGCTGACTGACCCTCAAAACGTACGCGCTTCCCTGTTGTTGGGTGACATTTATTTCACCCAAAACCAGTTTGAGGAAGCCATAGGCCAGTGGCGCGCTGCCGAGCGCCAGAACCCCTGGTATTTGCCCTTGGTTGGGCCAAACATGTGGGCTGCATTCAAGAAGCTTGAGCGTGAAGAAGAGGGCATTGCAGCACTGCTGGAATATTGCACCATGTACCCGTCAATTGATTTGTTGCTGGTATTGGCGCAGGCTGTTGAGGAGACCAAAGGGCCGTTTGCGGCATTCGAACTGTTGCGTGAACAGGTCCGCGCCCGCCCCAGCTTGCTGGGCCTGGACAAGTTGCTGGAGCACCAGTTGCGCGGCAAACTGGACGATGATCGCATGCAAGACCTTCGTCTGACACGTGAGTTGATTTCCAAGCATACTCAGCGCCTTGAACGCTATCGCTGCCAGTCTTGCGGCTTTCAGGCCAAAAAATTTTACTGGCAATGCCCAGGTTGTGCCAATTGGGATTCAATTGTGCCGCGCCGTGCAGAAGAACTTGATTTCTACCCCGTGTCTGCCAAAAAGGCAGCACATACACAGCCACATACCCATTAAAGCAGGCGAACAATGGTTGACAGGTCTCAATTCAAAGACGCAAAAATACTCGTGGTCGGCGATGTCATGCTGGACCGCTATTGGTTTGGGGATGTAGAGCGTATCTCCCCTGAGGCTCCCGTACCTGTGGTGCTGGTGGGTACCAAAGATGAACGCTTGGGTGGCGCAGCCAATGTGGCAATCAATGCCAGTTCTCTGGGCGCACAGCTTTGCCTGATGGGTGTTGTGGGCAATGACGAGCCTGGCCACACGGTCGAGTCCTTGCTCCAGAAAAGTGGCGTACGTTCACGCCTGCTGAAAGACCCAAATTTCCCCACCACGGTGAAGTTGCGCGTCATTGCGCGGCAGCAACAGCTGGTGCGAATTGATTTTGAAGAGCGCCCATCGCCTGAGCAATTGACCACCAAAATGGAGTTGTTTGAGCAGGAATACGCCAATCACGATGTGGTGCTGTTTTCTGACTACGGCAAGGGCAGCCTGGAACATGTGGCTGAAATGATTGCTTTGTGCAAGAAAGCTGGCAAAACTACCTTGGTCGATCCCAAAGGGGATGATTATGCGAAGTACGCCGGTGCAACAGTGTTGACACCGAATCGATCTGAATTCAAACAAGTCATGGGTAGCTGGAAAACCGAAGCGCAGTTGATTGAAAAAGCGCAAATCCTGCGTGAGCGCCTGAGTTTGGGGGCCTTGTTGCTGACACGCTCTGAAGAGGGCATGACGCTGTTTACGGCAGACGGAAGTTTTCATGTGGCGGCGCAGGCCCGAGAAGTGTTTGATGTATCGGGCGCTGGCGACACGGTAATCGCCACCCTGGCATGTGCTGTGGGTTCTGGAATGAGTTTGCCTGACAGCGTGGCGCTGGCTAACAAGGCAGGCGGTGTGGTGGTCGGCAAACTAGGTACTGCGGTGATTTTGCCGGAAGAGCTAAATTAAAGGACTAAACGATGAAAGTGATTGTGACCGGTGCCGCCGGTTTAATCGGCAGTAATTTGGTGAAGGCGCTGAATGAGCGGGGTATTTTTGATGTGCTCGCGGTAGACAACCTGACCAAAGGTGACAAATTTTTGAACCTTGTCGATTGTGAAATTTCCGATTACCTGGACAAAGCCGATTTTCTGTCGCGCATCGAGCGTGGCGAGTTTGGCAAGTTTGATGCTATTTTTCATGAAGGTGCCTGCTCAGACACCATGGAGCACAATGGCAACTACATGATGGCCAACAACTTTCGCTACACCCAAACCTTGTTCGAGTGGGCGCAGCGCACGGGTACGCCATTCCTGTATGCGTCATCGGCCGCAGTTTATGGTGGCAGCACGGAGTTCGTCGAGAACCGTGAGGTCGAAAAACCGCTGAACGTGTATGGCTATTCCAAGTTCCTGTTCGATCAGGTGTTGCGTCGGCAAATGAAAACTGGATTAAAGGCACCCGTATTCGGCTTTCGATACTTCAACGTGTATGGCGATCGCGAGCAACACAAGGGGCGCATGGCTTCCGTGGCGTTTCACAACTTTAACCAGTTTCGCGAGGGCGGGTCGGTGAAGTTATTTGGTCCATACGGTGGCTACGAGGCCGGTTGTCAACAACGGGATTTTGTGTCGATTGAAGATGTGGTGAAGGTGAACATGTTCTTCTTCGATCAAGCCGGTACAGCGCCCTCGGGCGTGTACAACCTGGGGACAGGGCGCGCCCAAACATTCAATGATGTGGCTTTGACGACCTTGAATACCCTGCGCAAAAGCCAAGGCAGTGCAGCTCTGAGTTTGCAAGAGGCGGTGCAAGGTGGTTTTATCGAATATATTGAGTTTCCCGACGCGCTAAAAGGCAAGTACCAAAGCTACACCCAGGCTGATTTGAGCAACCTGCGCGCAGCTGGCTACAGTGGCAGTTTTTACAGTGTGGAAGAAGGTGTGGCGCGTTATGTGGGACGTTTGATTAAAAAATACCTGAAACAATGAAACTTAAGCGAAGGCTTTGACACTCATTAATGTTGGTTGATTCGGCCTCTTGAACCGAATCGCCTTGTAAACCGTTGGGGTTCCCCCACGTTTTAAGGGTAGGCCAACTGCTTGTGGAATCGCATACTCCCCTCAGGGGCGAGCATTGTGCGACCAAGCAAGTGTCTCTGTCTCCTCAAGCCCTGTTAAGCCCGCTCTATGGCGGGCTTTTTTTTGCTTGAACAGCGCTGGTGGCAACAGCCAGGCTTATTGTTCAGCTTACTATGCCGCTGAAGTACCATTGAAACACCATGGCCAGGGTGGCCATTAATGCGGTCATGCCAAAAGCCAGCGACAAGGCGATGGAGACCACCACCGCACCTGTGGTTTGTCGGATGTCAGCGGGGTATTCGGGGTTCAGCAATGCATTGAACTGTTCGTCTTTCATCAAGCCGTAGCGCATGGTATCTATCCAGCCGGCAAATGCGGACAACGGGAATGTCAGCATGTAAAACCAGAAACGTTTTTTGCCAGCGTAAATCCAGTGGCCACCAATGGCGCCAGTGAGCAGGGCTAACCAGCAAAACAAAAGCTTTGATTTGAACGGTTCTTGGGGTGATGCATTCATTTTTTAAAACACTGCTTGTTAGATTGAATTACGCTAGCTATAATAGCGGGTTATCGGATTTCGTGTGTCGAAATCCCAATGATTCATTCGTTTGCAGTGGCCAAGGTTTGTGCTGCAGGCATCAATTTAATAGAGGAAATTATGGTCGTCATTCGACTCGCACGTGGTGGTTCTAAAAAGCGCCCATTTTATAGCCTGGTGGCTGCTGATTCACGCAACCGTCGCGATGGCCGTTTCATCGAGCGCATCGGCTTCTACAATCCTGTAGCACCAGAAGGTTCTGAAGGCCTGCGTATCGCCATGGATCGCCTGACATACTGGAAAAGCGTTGGCGCGCAATGCTCGTCTACAGTAGAGCGCCTGGTTGGTGAGTACAACGCCAAGCAAGCTGCCTGATACCCCTCTCTCTGTACAGGGACCGGTTAGCTCCGGCTAATACAAGCTAGAGGCAGGTTGTTTTACGAAGTCCGTGGATATAACGTTCGCGGACTTTTGTTTTTGGATGTATGGTTTCGCATTGTGGACGCTGCGCATGAATGTACCCGACGATTTGGTTGAACTGGGGCGAATTGGTGAACCCTATGGCCTGAGGGGCTGGGTCAATGTATTGCCTTCATCTGAAGAGCCCGATGTTTTGCTGAAAAGCAAACAATGGTGGGTCTCACGCTTGCCCGTCTCTGAAGGGGGGGCTGCCCGCCGCGCAGTGCAGCCGAAACTTGAAGATCTCATCTTTGAGCCATTTCGGGTGTTGCAAAGTAAGTCGCATTCCAGTCGGATTGTTGCGCACCTGGAGGGCATAGAGCAGCCCGAACTGGCTGCCCAGTTCAAGGGGCGTCGGGTTTATGTATCTCGAGCACGCTTTCCTGCACCCGCTGAAGGTGAATATTACTGGGTCGATTTGGTTGGATGCCAGGTAAGTAACCTCGAAGGTAGGGTGTTGGGTACAGTCAATCAGGTTGTTGACCACGGGGCTCATCCTATTCTGTCAGTCAAGGGCGATGCCGAGCTGGAGATGTTGATTCCATTCGTAGCGGCTTACGTGATCAACGTAAACACGCAGACCAAACAAATTCAAGTGGATTGGCAGGAAGATTACTAATGCCATCCCCTCGCTTCGATGTGATCACGCTTTTCCCTGACCAATTCCCAAATTTGGTTGAGTTGGGTGTGGTCGGTAGGGCCTTGAAAAAGCAGTTGTTTGAACTGAATTGCTGGAATCCCCGCGATTTTACGGATGATCCCCATCGTACAGTAGACGACAGGCCTTACGGCGGTGGTCCGGGCATGGTCATGCTGGCGGAGCCTTTGGTGCGATGTGTCAATGCGATTCGAGCTGTGCGTGGTGACCATGCGCCTTTGGTCTTTTTGACGCCACATGGTCCTTTGCTCAAACAGGAGAACATCCGCGCGTTGAGCGGTCAAGGCGTTGGCGCAATTCTGCTTTGTGGTCGTTACGAAGGGGTTGATCAGCGTTTTATCGATGAGTACGTCGATCAAACCTACTGTCTCGGAGACTTTGTGCTTTCAGGTGGCGAGCTTGCTGTAGCCTGTTTTGTTGATGCGTGGGTGCGTTTGCTGCCAGAGGTGCTGAATCATGCCCAGTCAGCGACTCAGGATTCATTTGAAGCAGGCCTGCTGGATTGCCCGCACTACACCCGTCCGGAAGTTTTTGAAAATAAAGTAGTTCCGGACGTGCTTTTGTCAGGAAATCATGCCAAAATAGAGAGTTGGCGTTTTGAGCAAGCAAAAGCTTATACAAAACGCTTTCGACCGGAGTTGCTGGAGAACCTTGTTCAGGATTCGAGTGATCGGGCCGGCAAGGCTGGCAAGAAGGTCTAGGTTGGTGGTTGCTTGTATTCAGTCGGCAGGCGAGCACTTTTTAATTTTCTCATCCTCTGGCGGTGCAAACTCAATTAGTTGAGCTAAAAAAGCCCGTGAATGATGACTTGGAGCTATCAATGAATTTGATTCAACAACTTGAGCAAGAAGAAATTGCTCGCTTGGGCAAAGAAATTCCCGAGTTCGCCCCTGGCGATACAGTGATCGTGAGTGTTCGCGTTATCGAAGGTACCCGTTCACGTCTGCAAGCTTACGAAGGCGTAGTGATCGCCCGTCGTAACCGTGGTCTGAATTCATCTTTTATCGTTCGCAAGATTTCCTCTGGCGAAGGCGTAGAGCGTACATTCCAGCTCTATTCACCCTCGATTGAAAAGATCGAAGTGAAGCGTCGTGGTGATGTTCGTCGTGCCAAGCTGTACTACCTGCGCGATCGTTCAGGCAAGTCTGCACGTATTAAGGAAAAGTTGCCCAACCGTGCGAACAAACAATCTGCTGAATAAGCGTTTGTCACTGTTCAAAGTCGCTTACTTGGGTTTACTTCAACCAGCAGGCGACCACATCGGGTCAATCAGAAAGCCAGTTCACTGCGAACTGGCTTTTTGTTTGTGGGCCCACACCATGGGCACACTGTCCCATTCGGACACAAGGCCTTTGTTGGATTCTTGTCTAACTTAACCACCAAGGCGTCTCTTCAATCCATCGTTGAATATGTCGGCGCGTATTGTCGGCGTTTGGCGGCATTTGTTGGGCCAGGGTTCTGGCCAACTCCAGCAAGTCTTTGTCGGTCAATGGGTCGGCATAACGCATCATGGGCAAACCCGATTGCCGTTTGCCCAGTAACTCGCCTGGGCCTCGAATCTCAAGGTCTTTTTCCGCCAGAAAAAATCCATCGTCGCTTTCATGCATGGCTTTCAGGCGCAATTTGGATGTATTTGACAATGAACCGCCGTACAGCAGTACGCAAACACTTTGCACACTGCCGCGTCCCACTCGGCCACGCAGCTGGTGAAGTTGGGCCAGGCCAAAACGTTCAGCCTGATCAATGACCATCAAACTGGCATTGCCAACATCTACCCCGACTTCAATCACTGTAGTGGATACGAGTAAGTCGAGTTCACCTGCCGCAAATGCAGCCATGGTGGTTTGCTTCAATTTGTTGTCCTGTTTGCCATGAAGTAGACCAATACGTCTTGTGGGCAGTTGTTCGCACAGGTCGGTGTAGGTGGCCTGTGCCGCTTGGAGATCGAGTGTCTCGCTTTCTTCAATGAGCGGGCATACCCAGTACACCTGCTGTCCTTTGTTAATTTCACCTTCAATCGCAGAAACAAGCTGACTTCGTTTTTTCTGGGAAAGCAGTTTGGTCACGATGGGTTTTCTACCAGGTGGTTTTTCATCCAGGTTGGATACAGCAAGGTCTGATAAATAGGTTTGGGCCAAAGTGCGTGGGATGGGCGTTGCGCTCATCATGAGCTGATGAGCCAGGTGTCCATCGTTTGCCTTGGCAATGAGCGACAGACGTTGAGCCACGCCGAAGCGGTGCTGTTCATCGACTACAACCAGTGCCAGCGCATGGAACTCGACATGTTCTTGAACCAGGGCATGTGTACCAATGATGACATCAATTTCGCCAGCGGCCAGCAATTTCAGCGTGCGCTCTTTTTCGCTCTTCTTCATGGCCCCCTGGAGTTTCGCGCAACGCACGCCCACAGCTTCGAACAATGGAGTTAGCTTGTGGTGATGCTGTGCTGCCAACACTTCGGTAGGGGCCAGAATCGCAGCCTGTTTTCCGTTCTCGATGGCTCTCAGGCAGGACAAGGCTGCCACCAGTGTTTTGCCGCTTCCAACGTCCCCTTGAAGCAATCGTTGCATGGGATAGGGGCGTGCGAGGTCTTCGAAAATTTCCTGGCAGGCTCGTTCCTGAGCCCCTGTCAGCTTGAAGGGCAGTTGGGCCAAGAACTGCCGGACCAAGCTGGTTTTTGAGGTTTTCAAGGCTTTTAGCGGACTTGCCTTTTCCTGGGTGCGCTGTTGTCGGTATTCACGAAGTAACAGTTGTTGAGCCAGTAGTTCATCTACTTTCACACGAGTCCATGCAGGATGCGTACGCAAATTCAAATCATAGAGTTCTCGAGGATTTGCCTGGCCATGAAGAGTTTGCAAGGTTGTAGACCAGGGTAGAAGCTTGTATTTTTTACATAGATTGGCAGGCAGGGTGTCAATGAAGCATTCTGGTGGCAGTTTTTTCATCCAGCGGTGCCAGTCGCTTTGTTTCAATTGCCCGGTGCTGGGATAAACAGGCTCAAGTACGGCATTCGAGTTTGTCGCTGGCGCTGTTTGGTTGGCGGTTTCATCCAGGGTGCCAGGCGGGGCAATTTTGACAGTGGGGTGAACCATCTCGAAAGTACCATAACCTTGCCGGATTTGACCGCTAATCTGGATTCGGGTGCCCTCACTGAGTTTTTGCTGTAGTCCGGGGTAAAAATGAAGCCAGCGCAATAGCAAAGTGGTGTCGCCATCTTCGACCCAAACACGCAGTTGCTTGCGGGGGTGATATTGCACTTCACTACCAACCACGGTGGCCAGCAAGTTCACTTTTTTGCCCACCTCAAGCGAGTCCATTGCTGTGATCGAGGCCCTGTCTTCAAAGCGCAGTGGCAGGTGAAGGGCCAATCCCATCCAGTGAGGTGCGGTGAGCAAGCCACCTACTGCGTCTGCAATAGACAGGGGCAGCGGCAGCAGCTCTTTAAAGCCTTGTCTGTGATTGGGGTCTGCTGCGGTCAAGTGTTTGGCAGTAGCGCGCTGTTACAGGGCCAAAATGGCTTCAACTTCGAAGCGTGCGCCCTTGGGCAAACTGGCGACACCCACCGTCGACCGGGCCGGGTAAGGGGCAGACACATATTCCTGCATGATCGCGTTGACTTGGGCGAATTCACTCAGATCCGTCAAAAACAAAGTGAATTTCACGACATTGGCCAGACTGCCGCCAGCCTCTTCGGCAACTGCTTTCAAATTGCTAAAGGCCTGGCGTGCCTGCTCTTCGGTGCTGTGCCCTATGAGGTCGCCTGTTGCGGGATTCAGCCCAATTTGTCCCGATGTGAATACCAGGTTGCCGAGTTTAATGGCTTGGCTGTACGGGCCGATTGCGGCGGGGGCTTTGGATGTGGAAACGACGGTGGCTTGGGTCATTTTGAGTGCAGTTAATGTTTGGGTAAATGGATCTAAATTGGTTCAGTTGCAATGATAACGCCGAGAGGTGCATTGTGTTGCCTATGGGGACGGTATACCATACTCGACTTGTTTGTTGCGCTGCAATGTACGCATGAGTCAAACCCAAAAGTCAGGCAAGCCCAACACTTCGCCTGGCCAACAATCTGCCTTGCCCCGGTCGACATCAACTGCCCTTGAGGCCGATGAGCGTGACGATATCTTCTCGGAGAAATACGCCTGGGTTGCTGTAGGGGCGTGTGGTTTGGCGTCAGTGGCTTTCGGTCCTGAAGAATCATTCAAGGCACTGGGCGAATCGCGCCATTTGCTCTTGTTTTTGGGCTTGTTGACAGCCCTGTCCATTCTCCTGGTTTCTCTCACCTATTTCCGTGTCACCGAGCTTTTCCCGAAAGGTGGTGGTGGCTACGCCATGGCCACGAATTTGCTGGGCCCCAAGGTTGGTCTAATCGCGGGTGCCGCCTTGTTGGTTGACTATGTGCTGATGGTAGCTTTGGGCATTAGTGCGTCCACCCACTTGATGTTCAGTTTTTTGCCACCGTACTTTTATGAATACCGTGTGTGGGTCTCCATGGCTTTGATGCTTGGTTTGATGAATTTCCACATTCAGGGTCGACACCTGAACTTAAAGCCTTTTAAGTACTTGTTTGTGGCGTTTCTGTTAACCCATCTGGTTTTTATTCTCGTGGGTTTCTCTGATCACTTTCAGGACATTGGCGGGGTAGTCAAGCGCAGCATTGAAACCACCGAGTCCGATTTAAGTACCTTGGGCTGGTTGCCGGTTTTGGCAATTTTTGCGCGGGGGTTTTTTCTGGGTGGAGGCACATACACTGGTATTGAAGCCGCATCCGATACGGTGCAATTAAGCCGCTACCGGCAGAGTAGTGAAAACCGTCGGAAGATGTTGGCCTATGTTGCCTGTGCGCTGGCCTTCGCCGCTGCCAGTTTGGCCGCCTTGTATTTGCTCTGGGACGTGAACCTTGAACCTACCATGGCCTTGAATGGTGTGTTGTTTGAAAGGGTGTTCACTGATCTTGGCTGGGACTGGCCCTACGTTATTCTGGGTTTGCTGGTGATGCTGGGACTGGAGACGGCAGTGCTGTTGCTGGCCGCCCATGTGGCATTTGCGGTGGGGCCGCGGGTGTTGTCGACCATGGCAATTGATTCATGGTTGCCTCACCAGTTTCGTTATTTGTCCAATCGCTTTGTGACCAAAAACGGCATCATGCTGATGGGTGGCTTGGCTTTGTTGGCCATTTACCTGAGCGATGCGAATGTCGATTTGTTGGTGGTTCTGTTCTCCATCAATGTGTTCATTGTATTTAGCCTGTCCATGTTGGGACTTTGTGTTTACTGGCTAAAGAACCGACACGAAAAACGCTTCGTCAAAGGGTTTCTGTCCGCGTCACTTGGTTTTGCTGTCTCAGCATCCATTTTGTTGGGCACCATCATTACGCAGTTTTTTCAAGGTGGCTGGATCACCATGCTGATTACCACGGTGGTGGTGTTGGTGTGTTTGTGTGTACGCAACCATTACAGGGAAACCAAGGAAAAAATTGCGAAGATTGATGAGGTGTTCGCCATGGCGCAATATGGCTCTGCGCACTCGCCACCTGAGTTGATTCCCGAGGGCAACACGGCGGTATTCATTGTGGGCAACAGTCGCGGTGGAGGTTTACATGCCTTGCTATGGGTGCAGCGCATGTTTCCCAATCACTTTCAAAATTTCGTGTTCATGAACGCTCGCACAGTGGATTCCAAGGCTTACGGCGGAAGAGAGGCACTGGAAGCCATGCGGGTGGACGCTTCTGTTTCTTTGAATTACTTTGTCAATTTTTGCCGCAGTCACGGCTTGCGTGCAAAAAGCTATCTGTCTTTCGGAACGGACGCAGTTGAAGAGTTGACTAACCTGGCAAAAGTGGTCGCTGAAAATCACCCCAATGCAATTTTCTTCACCAGCAAATTGGTCTTTGAAAATGAAAATATTCTGACCCGCTTGTTGCACAATCAGGCCGCGCTGGAACTTCAACGCCGTTTGCACAACGCTGGTCAGCAAATGGTGATTTTGCCAATGCGGCTTTAGGGTTTGTAACAAAAGATCTGTTGCTTGATAGGGCCGTGTTTGCAATAATAATTACATTCGCAGTTTTGATAGCAAAATTAAATGACCCTTACTGAACTCAAGTACATAGTTGCTCTGGCTCGTGAAAAGCATTTTGGCCGCGCCGCTGACGCCTGTTTTGTTAGTCAGCCAACCTTGTCCGTAGCCATCAAGAAGCTTGAAGAAGAACTAAGCGTGTCTCTGTTTGAAAGAGGTTCCAACGAGGTGTCGTTGACACCAGTGGGTGAGCGCATTGTGGTTCAGGCGCAGCGGGTGCTTGAGGAAGCATCTGCCATCAAAAGTATCGCCCAGCAAGGTATGGATCCGTTGGCAGGTCCGCTGCGTGTTGGTGTGATTTATACCATTGGCCCTTATTTATTGCCAGGCCTGGTCTCCAGCATGATCGAGCGTGTTCCATCCATGCCACTTGTGTTGCAGGAAAATTTCACAGTGCGCCTGCTCGAATTATTGAAACAGGGTGAGATTGATGTGGCGGTTTTGGCGCTGCCGATTAATGAATCGGGTTTTGTGATTCAGCCTTTGTACGATGAGCCCTTCATGGTGGCTTTGCCAAAGTCTCACCGTTGGGCCAATGAAAAAGCAATCAAGTCCGATGACCTTCGCAGCGAGAATATGCTTCTGCTTGGCACTGGCCACTGTTTCAGGGACCAGGTCTTGGGTGTGTGTCCGGAATTGTCCCGATTCTCTCAATCCTCGGAAGGTATTCAACGTACCTTCGAGGGCAGTTCGCTGGAAACGATTCGCCACATGGTTGCTTCAGGTGTCGGGATCACTGTATTGCCTTCAAGTTCAGTGCCAAATCCGGTTCCAAAGGAAAGTTTATTGACTTACATTCCGCTGGCCGACGACGACACACGACGCACGGTTGCACTGGTGTGGCGCAAGAGCTTTGGGCGACGTGAGGCCTTGGATGCTTTGCGCGATGCAATCATGGAATGCGACCTAAACGGTGTGGAGTTTCTGGATGCCCCCCAAATGGTGCGTTAATCGATGGCAGTTCTGAGTAAGGCGCGCCTGCGAGACTATTACCTGCTTCTGCGTTTGGATAAGCCCATCGGGATTTTGCTGTTGATGTGGCCTACGTTGTGGGGCTTGTGGATGGCGGCCGAAGGTATGCCACCTTGGCATGTGATGCTGATATTTGTCGCTGGCGTGGTGTTAATGCGGTCGGCGGGTTGCGCGATTAACGATTATGCCGATCGTGACATTGATTTGCATGTGGAGCGAACCCGCAACAGGCCTTTGACCAGTGGCCGGATTGGTGAAAAAGAGGCCCTGTTGCTGGCCGCTGGCTTGGCTGTTTTGGCTTTGCTGATCACTTTACCTCTCGGTTGGTCTGTCATTTTGATGAGTATTCCTGCTGCCTTTCTGGCGGGCAGCTACCCGTTTACCAAACGCTTTTTTCCCATGCCACAGGCCTACCTTGGCATTGCTTTTGGTTTTTCGATTCCAATGGCTTTTGTGGCGGTGCAGGGCAGTGTGCCCCTGCACGCCTGGCTTGTGTTTGTAGCCAATGTATTTTGGACGGTGGCTTACGACACGGAATACGCCTTGGTCGACAAGCCCGATGATTTGAAACTCAATATTAAAACCGCAGCAATTACCTTGGGCCGGTATGATGTACTGGGCATTGTGTTGTGCTACGCAGCCAGCCTTTTAATGTGGGCCTGGGTGGCCAGTTCACTGGCCTTTGGCCCAGCTTTTTGGCTGGGCTGGGTATGTGCCGTGGGTATTGCGGCCTATCACTTCATGCTGATCCGTAATCGCGACCGTGCGCTGTGCTTCAAAGCTTTTCTTCACAACAACTGGTTGGGCGCCGCGCTGTTTGCGGGTTTGGTACTGCAGTATCTTTAAGTGCGGCTGGCGCATGGTTTGGTGTTGTCTTAGCTAACACCCTTTTGCAGTTCAACTGCGCGTTCACATGCGGCCTTGGCTGCGCCCACTATGGCCTCCTGCACGCCGCGCGCGCGCAACTGCTCCAGACCGGCAAAGGTGGTTCCTCCTTTGCTCGTGACTTTCTCCCGCAGGGTGGCAAAAGAATCATCGGACTGCCTGGCCAGTGTGGCGGCGCCTAAAAAAGTTTGGCTCACCAACAAGTTGGCCTGCGTTTCATTGAATCCCAGGTTTTTCGCGGCCATGGCCAAGGCCTCCATCATGAAAAAAACATAGCCAGGACCACTGCCTGAAATGGCGGTTACAGCATTGATTTCATCTTCTTGGTTCAGCACCAGCACTTCGCCACAACTACTGAAAATTTGCTGGGCAATACTGCGATCTTCTGCAGAACAATTCGCGGTGAAAAACAGGCCTGAGATACCCTGCGAGACCAAGGCCGGGGTGTTGGGCATGCAGCGCACCACGCGTGCATTGTTCTGCTGGCTCCAGTCCTGTATTTGAGCCACGCTGACCCCGGCGGCAATGCTGATAATCAGCTTGTTGCTCAACTGTGAGGCTTGGCTTTTGAGCACGGTTTGCATCAGTTGGGGTTTTACGGCGAGCACCACGATTTCCGGGGTGAAGTTGCTTGGCCAATCGGTGGTGCACTGAATATTCAAAGTGGACATTTTTGCAGCTGCGTCCGAGCTGGGATCAATCACATGAAATGTGCTGGCAGGTATGCCACTGCCAATCAATCCGCCAAGAATGGCAAATGCCATGTTGCCGCCGCCAATGAATAGAGTGTTCTGCATAGTGATTCCATGTGTTTATTTTGAATAGTCGCGTGCACCAAACAGGGCTGATCCCACCCGCACGCAGCTTGAGCCGCATTCAATCGCCAACTCCAGGTCTGCGGACATGCCCATAGAAAGTGTGTCCATACTCAGGCCGTTTGAATTCAGCGAATCGAAGACAGATTTGCATTTTAAAAACTCAGCTTTCAATTGGTCCGCATTGTCGGTGTTGCTGGGAATGGTCATGAGGCCACGCAGCACCATGTTTTTCATGCCATGAATTTGATGGCACAAGTCAATGGCCTGCTCAGGACTGACGCCGGATTTGCTGTCTTCACCGGAGGTGTTGATTTGTACCAGCACGTTCAAGGGTGGGAGGTTTTCTGGGCGTTGATCTGACAAGCGTTGCGCAATTTTCAAGCGGTCAACGCTGTGCACCCAAGAGAAGTTTTCTGCAATTGGTTTGGTTTTATTGCTTTGTATGGGCCCGATGAAATGCCATTCAAGATTGGCATTCATTGTTTGCGCATTGGGGTGATCAGCCAGCTGGGTGATTTTGTCCAGCGCTTCCTGCAGGTAATTTTCACCAAAGGCTGTTTGCCCGCAGCTGTAAAACTCAAGAATGTCGCTCAAGGGAAAAGTTTTACTGACCGCTAGCAGCTTGACCGCGGAACCCGGTCGACCCGCTTTGTGGCATGCGGCTGTGATTCGATTTTGAATTTCAGCCAATTGTGTGGCTCGGCTCATGGGGCATCAATTCAATGCTTAAAGGGAGATTATAGCCACATGACACTGACCGAATTGTTAACCTGGGCTGTTGAAGAGCATGCATCGGACCTGCATTTGTCGGCAGACATGCCGCCGATGATCCGCGTGAACGGTGAAATGCGCAAACTGAGTGAATCTGTGTTGGGACACCGTGAGATTTATCGACTGATTCAGGGGTCGATGACAGAAGCGCAATGGCAAGGCTGGGAACAGTCGCATGAATGTGATTACAGTTTTTCAGTGGATGGTTTGTCGCGTTTTCGTGTGAATGCATTCATGCAGAGCAGGGGTGCATCGGCGGCATTTCGGGTGGTGCCCAGCCGAGTAAAAACACTGGAGGAACTGGAGGCACCCGCCGTGTTTCGTCAAATAGCGCGTGAACCCAATGGACTGGTGTTGGTTACCGGTCCCACCGGCTCGGGCAAAAGCACAACCTTGGCCGCGATGGTGGATGATGTGAACCGCAACCAGAAGGCGCATATTTTGACCATTGAGGACCCGATTGAATTTACGCACACACCGATGAACTGTGTGATTAACCAACGCGAATTGGGCGAGCATACCCATTCATTTGGTGCAGCTTTGCGTTCTGCCTTGCGAGAGGATCCCGATGTGATTTTGGTGGGGGAAATGCGTGATCTTGAAACCATTCAACTGGCCTTGACCGCAGCTGAAACCGGGCACCTGGTTTTTGCCACCTTGCACACTTCCTCTGCACCCAAAACCATCGACCGTATTATTGATGCATTCCCATCGGCTGACAAAAGCATGGTGCGCGCCATGTTGTCGGAATCTCTGCGTGCCGTAATTTGTCAAACCCTGCTAAAAAAGCAGGGGGGCGGGCGTGTTGCTGCGCATGAAATCATGATGGCCACGCCGCCGATTCGAAATTTGATTCGTGAAGGCAAGGTTGCGCAAATGCTGTCGTCGATTCAAACGGGTTCGCAGCATGGCATGCAGACCATGGAGCAGGCGGTGCAACGGCTTTTGATGACTGGAAGGATTACTCGAGAAGTGGCGATGAGTGTGATTTCGGGCTCGAACCAGCCTTGAGCAATTTGGGTTTGCAGGTAAACTTGCTTTTCAACAAACCCTTGAGAGGCAATTCCCATGGCAAGCAATGTGTACGAGTTTTCAAGCAAAACCCTCGACGGTAAGCCGCTGAGCCTCGCGGATTTTCAAGGCAAAGTTCTGTTGATTGTGAACACGGCCAGCAAGTGTGGTTTCACGCCGCAGTACGAAGGTTTGCAGGAACTGCACAAAGAATTGGGCCAGAAGGGCTTGGTGATTATCGGTTTTCCCTGCAATCAGTTCGGAGGCCAGGAACCGGGTACTGAAGAGGTAATTGCCAGCTTTTGCCAGAAGAATTACGGCGTTGATTTTTTGATGGCAGAGAAGGTGGATGTAAAAGGCAGCGATGCCCATCCATTGTTCAAATACCTGACTTCGCAAGCCAAGGGCATTTTGGGCACCGAGGCCATCAAGTGGAATTTCACCAAGTTTTTGGTTCGCAAAAATGGTGAGGTGTATGACCGTTACGCCTCCACCACCAAGCCTGCAGATTTAAAAGCGGACATTGCCAAGTTGTTGGCCGAGTAATTCAGCCTTCCTCTGGTGTCTGTTCAGAATTGGCCCGTGGTCGGTATACGCCACGGGTCAACGGAATCTCAAACAGTCTGCATTCGATCGGTCCGTTGAACAATGGGCGCTTGCGCTTGGGGCTCAGGCCCAGCGTCTTCTTGATTTCCAGATCGCCCGAAAACAAAAATGCGGTCCATCCGGAAAAATTCATTTTCAGATGATCGCCGTATGCCTTGAAGAGTCGTTCATACGCCTCGTCCTCAGGCACGTCGGCACCTTTGGCCCGCACACGCTCGCCGTAGGGTGGGTTACTAAGCACGATGCCATGGGGTGAGGGTGGTTCAACAGTGAGCGCATCGCGCTGTGCAAATTGCACGATACCGGCATCAAGAAGTTCTTCGAAACCGGCACGCACCAAATTTTCTTGAGCAATGTCGATCAGCAGTTCAGTGATGTCGCTGGCATACCAGTGGAAGTAGGGCGTGGCCAGCGCTTTGTCCAGGCCTGCATTGAAGCGCCGGTTGGCATCTTCTTGAAGTTCTTTGCCCCACTCTGGCGTAAAGGGCTTCAGGTTTTCAAAAGCAAAAGGGCGCTCCAGGCCTGGTGCGCGATCGCACAGCTGGGAAAGTGATTCGATGACCAGCGTACCACTGCCGCAAAACGGGTCTAGAAACACATCGGCATTTTTACCGGCTTCGCTTTGGCGTGCAATGTGCCACAGGCCAGCGGCCAGGTTTTCTTTCAGTGGTGCCACACCTGCTTCTTCGCGCCAGCCCCGCTTGAACAGGTTTTCACCAGCCAGGTCGATGTACACCATGGCCTCGGTTGGATTGATGGCTGCAAAAATACGCACGTCGGGTGCTTCAACGCTGACATTCGGACGCTCGTCGAAACGCTCAAGGAACGCATCGCACACTGCGTCTTTCAAACGAAGCTGTGTGAAACGAACGCTTTGAATGTCGGCTCCCAGATTATTCAGGTCAACACGGAAAGTGTTGGACAGCTTGAACCAGTTGTACCAGTCAACCGACTTGGCAATATTGTAGAACTGCTCTTCATTGCTGCATTCGCCTCGCGCCAATTCAAGCCCAATGCGGCCCGCAAACCGGGTCCAATAGGTCATGCGGGTGGCCTGGCGCCAACTGGCTTCGAATGTACAGCCGCCGGTTACTGCACGGGTTTTTTGAGCGCCCATGGTTTCGAGTTCAGCCACAAGAATCTCTTCCAGGCCACGCGGGCAACTGGCAAAGCACTTGAACACACTCTGCTTGGTGGAGTTGTGCTCCTGACCGGCTTTGCCAGGCTTGGAAGGGCGGTGACTTGAATTGGGCATGAATCGCTTTTAGAAATTAGAAAGGTTTAACGACCACCAGAATGATGGCAATCGTCATGAGTACCACAGGCACCTCATTGAACCAACGGTAATATTTGTGGCTGCGTGTGTTTTGGCCCGCTTCAAACTTGCGCAAAATGCGGCCACAGCTGTAGTGGTAACCCGCAATCACAAACACAATCAAAATCTTGGCGTGCAGCCAGCCACTCTGACCGCCCACCCCAATTTGATAAACGCCCACCAGTGCAAACCCCAGCAGTAAGGCCGGAATGGCCAAAAGGGTCATGAACTTGTAAAGCTTTTTTGCCATTTCAAGCAAACGCGCCGTGGCGGCGGCTTCGGTTTCCATGGCCAAATTCACGAAAATTCGGGGCAGGTAAAACAAGCCTGCAAACCACGATGCGACGAACAAAATGTGAAAGGCTTTCACCCAAAGATAACCGTCCATGTGCTGCTCCAGTTGGTTTTCATCAATCAGTTTCTAGTCTCGCCGTGGCCAAACACCACATACTTTTGGCTGGTCAGGCCCTCAAGGCCGACCGGGCCACGCGCATGAATTTTATCGGTTGAAATGCCGATTTCAGCCCCCAGCCCATATTCGAATCCGTCAGCAAAACGGGTTGATGCATTGACCATCACGGAGGCAGAATCTACTTCCCGGATAAAGCGCATGGCGTGGCTGTGATTTTCAGTCACGATGCAGTCGGTGTGGTGTGACCCGTATTGGTTGATGTGGGCGATGGCCTCATCAAGACTGTCGACCACTTTGATTGACAAAATGGGTGCGAGGTATTCAGTGCTCCAGTCTTCCTCGGTGGCCGCTTTTACACTGGGTAACAGCGCCATGGTTCGTTTGCAGCCGCGAAGTTCTACGCCTTTGGCTGCGTAACGCTGCGCAAGTTCCGCCAGGGCGGGCTTGGCCACATGGGTATGAACCAGCAAAGTTTCCATGGTGTTGCAGGTGCCATACCGGTGGGTTTTCGCATTCTCTGCAATGTTGGCTGCATGGGTAAGGTTTGCAGACTCATCAATGAAAACATGGCAAATGCCATCCAGGTGCTTGATTACTGGCACCTTCGCATCGCGGGAAATTCGTTCGATCAGGCCCTTGCCACCACGAGGAACGATGACATCCACAAATTCGGTCATGGTGATCAATGTACCCACGGCAGCGCGGTCCGTGGTGTCGATCACCTGCACGGCATCAGCAGGCAAGCCTGCCGCTTCCAAACCCTGTGCCACGATGGCAGCCAAGGCCTGGTTGCACCGGAATGCTTCGGAGCCACCGCGCAGAATGGTGGCATTGCCAGATTTGATGCAAAGGCCAGCAGCGTCTACCGTAACATTCGGGCGACTTTCATAAATAATGCCAATGACGCCCAAGGGCACACGCATTTTGCCCACTTGAATGCCAGTCGGGCGGTTTTTGAAATCGGTCATTTCGCCAATTGGGTCGGGCAGTTGGGCAATTTGCTCCAGGCCCTCAGCCATGGTTTCAATGGCCTTGTCGTTTAATGCAAGGCGATCAAGCAATGCAGCATCCAAGCCATTTGCTTTGGCTTGTGCCATGTCGGCTTGATTGGCCTGGGTTAGCGCAGCCTTGTTGGCGCGAATCAACCTGGCTGTCTCGAGCAAAGCCTTGTTTTTTGCATGCGTGTTGGCTTTGGCCATGTAAACTGCAGCGGCACGGGCCTTTTTTCCAATGGCCAGAATTTGTTGTTCGATACTCATGTTACTTGCTCTTTCAGGTGTTCCAAAGTTCGGGCGGCTCGATTCCTGCTACGCCCAAGCCGATTATCTCAAACAGGGTCCAGGGGTTGCCCTGTCTCATTCCCTTGATTGTTTTTTCAGCCGAATAACACCAAGCGGTCAGTTTTTGAAGGCTGCCCGGAGTGTGGCGTTTCAGGGCCGCAGCAATGTGGTTTTGCCTTTGTCCCCAGATTCTATTTTGTCGGCAGGCATCCGACAAAGACATTCCGCGCCGCATGGCTTGCTGTGTGTCGCGAATGGCACGAATTTCTTCCTGTAAGGCCCAAAGTACCAAGGTAGGGGCCTCACCTTCGGCTTCCAAGCCTTCCATCATTCGGGTAATTCGTTTGGCGTCCCCGGCCAGCAGACTGCCGCCCAAATCGAAGACATTGAAACGTGCAGAATTGGCAACCATGCCTTGAACCTGCTCAATGTCCACGGCCCCTTGGTGTTCAAGTGCCAGCTTTTCGATCGTTTGATGCGCCACCAACAGATTGCCTTCGGTTTTCTCGGCCAGCCAACTGCAGGTCTCGCGGCTTAATTGTACGCCTTTGCGTTTGGCGGCTTGCGCGATCCAGCCGGGCAGGGTGTCGGCGCCCACTGGACGGCAGGTAATCTCAGTGCCATTGGCCAGCAATTCTGTAAAACCAGCACTTTTTTCCTGGGTTTTGTTCAGCTTCGGGGCATTGACCAGCAGGTAATGCCCGGTATCACCTGCAGCAATCCACTGAGCGGCTTTGCCCAAGGCCTCCGCGGCTTCCTTGCTGAGTTTGGGTTGATTAATTCGCAAATCAACCAGTGACACGTCACCAAACAATGATGCTTCAGCAAACAGCGACAAAAATTCTTGCGGGTCAAATTGCCGGTCTACTTCGACAATTTGACGCTGGTAATTGGTTTGTTTTTTCAGTCGCTGGCGGTACAGGTCGGCGGCCTGGGTGGCAAACAGTGGTTCATCGGTAAACACGCACACCAGTTGTGGCAACGCGGTATTCGCGCCATCGTTCAGCCAGGTGTCAAGCGCAATCTGTTTCACTTCGCGGTTTGCCCAGTCGTTTTAGCATTACCCAGTTGCAGTGCACTTAGCCGCCCCGTAATTTGGCGTGCGATATCGCGCTGCATTTCAGTGTAGAGCTGGTTTTCTTCAGCTTCCTTGCCCAGAATTTGATCGTCGGTGTAGGTCAGTTCCCGGCGCTGGCTGAGCTGGCTGGTCGCAATGAGGAAATCCCCGTTTTTATCGACCACGCTGTAGACCAGTTCATAGGTAATTCGAACCTCGCGCGCACGGCCTGTGGCACTGAAGGTGACAATGCTGCGATCTCGCAGTTCACTGATCAAATTCAGTTTGAGCGGTGCCCCTTCAGGTGGATTCACTTTTAGGTTCAGAATTTGAAGCTGCAAGTCCATGTTGCGATTCATTTCGGAATTTTCCATGCCCCGCAATTCGATTTTGTCGAAATCAAAGTTGTACTGACCACGCAACTGAAAGCCGCAAGCGGCCAATATCAGTGTTGTTGCCAGTAAGGCGATGGTTTGAATGAATCGTTTCATAAAGACTCGCTTGTTGTTGGGTCCGATCTTAAACCACGATGTTGACCAATTTGCCGGGTACTACGATCACTTTCTTCGCTGGCTTGCCTTCCATGAACTTTTGCGCGGCTTCACTGGCCAAGGCGGTGGCCTCAATGCTGGCCTTATCCGCATCGGCAGACACTTCAATGCTGCCACGCAGTTTTCCGTTCACTTGTACCATCAATGTCAGTTCGGAACGCACCAAGGCCTTCTCGTCCACCTCGGGCCATGGCGCATCCAGCAAGTCGCCGTGCGCTGCGCCGAAATTGAGGCTGGCCCACAGGTGGCAGGTGACGTGTGGCACAATCGGGTACAAGACGCGCAACAGGATGCTTAAGCCCTCTGTCAGTACGGCCTGGTCTGCTGGCGAGCTTGTTTCACTGGCAAATGCATCCAGCGTGTTCAACATTTTCATGCCGGCAGACACTACGGTGTTGTACTGGTGGCGGTCGTAATCGAAATTGGCTTGTTTCAGAATTTCATGTACATCACGGCGAGTGTTCTGAGCCGCTTTGCTCAATTCTGCAGTGTTTAAAACGGGTTGGGCCTTGATGGCTTCTTGCTGATTCAGTGCAAGTTGATACAAGCGTTTCAGGAAGCGGTGAGCGCCTTCTACGCCTGAGTCGCTCCACTCCAGGCTTTGTTCTGGCGGGGCGGCAAACATGGTGAACAAGCGTGCCGTGTCGGCGCCATATTGGTCGATCAACGCTTGTGGGTCGATGCCATTGTTTTTGGACTTCGACATTTTCTCAACACCACCAATGTGCACGGGTGCTCCACTGTTGCTGAGTTTTGCAGAGACAGGCCGACCCTTGTCGTCGAACTCAACCGATACATCGGCCGGGTTGATCCAGGTTTTCTTGCCATTGGCCTCTTCGGTGTAATAGGTGTCGTTCAGCACCATGCCTTGGGTCAGCAGGGCGGTGGCGGGCTCACGGAATTTCACCAGGCCCAGGTCATTCATGACCTTGGTCCAGAAGCGACTGTACAGCAGGTGCAAAATTGCGTGTTCAATTCCACCGATGTACTGGTCCATGGGCATCCAGTAATCGCTGCGCTCATCGGTCATGGTGTTCGCATCGTTACACACGTAGCGGGTGAAGTACCAGCTCGAATCGACGAACGTGTCCATGGTGTCGGTTTCACGGCGCGCGGGTTTACCGCACTTGGGGCATTTGCATTCATAGAATGCAGCGCTTTTGGCCAGAGGGTTTCCGCTGCCATCGGGCACCAGGTCTTCGGGCAGCACCACAGGCAGGTCTGCTTCAGGTACGGGAACATCGCCACAGGTGTCGCAGTAAATCATGGGAATGGGGGTGCCCCAGTAGCGCTGGCGTGAAATGCCCCAGTCGCGCAGGCGGAACTGGATACGTTTTTCGCCCAAGCCTTTGGCGGCTAAAAGCTCGGCAACTTTGTCGACAGCTGCGGTGTAATTCAAACCATCCAGCGGGCCACTGGCCACGCAAACACCGCGTTCTTTGTCGCCGTACCATTCAGCCCATTCGGCGTTGTTGAATACTTCGCCTTTCACGTCGATGACTTGCTTGATCGCTATGCCGTATTTCAAGGCAAACGCAAAGTCGCGCTCATCGTGCGCAGGCACGCCCATTACAGCGCCGTCGCCGTAGCTCATCAGCACATAGTTGCCCACCCAAACTGGCACGCTTTCGCCGGTCAGTGGATGCGTTACGCTCAGGCCAGTGGGCATGCCCTTCTTTTCCATGGTGGCCATGTCGGCCTCGGCCACGCCGCCAGCCTTGCATTCAGCGATGAAGGCTTGCAGTTCAGGGTTGCTTTCAGCCGCCAGTGTAGCCAAGGGGTGCTCGGCGGCGACGGCGCAGAAGGTGACGCCCATGACGGTGTCGGCACGTGTGGTGAACACATACAGTTTGCCGTCTTGAACCAATTCACCCGCAGCGTTTTTGATTTCATGCGGGAAAGCAAAACGCACGCCGGTGGATTTGCCAATCCAGTTTTCTTGCATCACTTTGACGCGCTCTGGCCACTGCAGGCCATTCAAATCCTCGAGCAACACATCGGCGTAATCGGTAATCGCCATGTAATACATGGGGATATCTCGCTTTTCAACCACAGCGCCCGAGCGCCAGCCTTTGCCGTCAATGACCTGTTCATTGGCCAGCACGGTTTGGTCAATCGGGTCCCAGTTCACGGTACCTGTTTTCTTGTACACAATGCCTTTCTCAAGCATCTTCAAAAACAACCACTGGTTCCACTTGTAGTAATCGGGTTTGCAGGTGGCTACTTCCTTGGACCAGTCAATCGCCAAACCCATCGATTCCATCTGTTTTTTCATGTAATCAATGTTGCTGTACGTCCAGGCTGCGGGCGGCTTGCCGTTGGCCATCGCTGCGTTTTCAGCCGGCATGCCAAACGCATCCCAACCCATGGGCATCAAGGTGTTGTAGCCCTTCATGCGTTTTTGGCGAATCATCACATCGTTGATGGTGTAGTTGCGTACATGGCCCATGTGCAGCTTGCCGCTTGGGTATGGCAGCATGGAAACGCAGTAGTACTTGGGCTTTAGTTTGCCGCTTGCATCTTTTGCGAAAGCCTCGGCCCTGTAGGCGTCCGATTCTTTCCATTGGCCTTGAACGGCGTTCTCAATGTCTTGGGCGGCGTATTTGTCGAACATGGTGCGTTGAAACTTGGGTGTGAGTTTTGAATGCGGGCGGGGCCTTGCCAGGTGGGGCAGGCCAATCGGTCATTATATCGGGCTTTTTCGTTTTTTACGGGCAGGGCGGGTGGGGCAATCACTGTTAAAATCAACAGCAAAACCCATTTTTGATGTGAGAAGCCGTGTCTTTACTTGATAGCCTGAACCCTGAACAACTGGCCGCCGTCACCTTGCCCCGTGAATCGGCATTGATTCTGGCGGGGGCAGGCAGTGGCAAAACCAAGGTACTGACTGCGCGCATTGCCTGGTTGATTCAAACCGGGCAAGTGGGCCCCAACGGTGTGTTGGCAGTTACCTTCACCAACAAGGCGGCCAAGGAAATGCTTCACCGCATTTCAACCATGCTGCCGATTAACACCCGCAGCATGTGGGTGGGTACTTTTCACGGCTTATGCAACCGAATGTTGCGAGCACACTGGAAGGAAGCTGGTTTGCCCCAGGCTTTTCAAATTCTGGACATGCAAGACCAATTGTCGGCAATCAAGCGCATGTACAAAGTGCTGGGCATAGATGCTGAAAAATTTCCCCCCAAGCAACTGAGCTATTTCATTGGTTCAGCCAAAGACCAAGGCCTGCGCCCCAAGGATGTGGAAGCGCACGACGAATACCACCGCATGATGGTTCGGCTGTATGAGGCCTATGAGGCCCAGTGCCAGCGCGAGGGTGTAGTTGATTTTGCTGAGCTGCTGCTGCGTTCGTTCGAATTGTTGGGTGCCAACCCTGCGCTGCGGGAACATTACCAGGCTCGATTTAAATACATTTTGGTGGATGAGTTTCAAGACACCAACAGTTTGCAATACAACTGGTTGAAACGCTTGGCCGGCCCCCAGGGCTGCATCTTTGCAGTGGGCGACGATGATCAGTCCATTTACGCTTTTCGCGGTGCGCGCGTGGCCAATATGGTGCAGTTTGAAAATGATTTCAATGTACAAAATCGCATCAAACTGGAGCAAAACTACCGTTCGGTGGGCAATGTGCTCAAAGCAGCCAACGTGCTGATTGCACACAACAAGGCTCGTCTGGGCAAAGAGTTGTGGACCGAAGCTGGTGAAGGTGAGGCGATTCGGGTGTATGAGGCCACCAGCGACCAGGATGAGGCAGCTTTCATCATTGACCGAATTAAGAAGCTGGTGCTTGAAGAAGGCTACGGTCGGTCGGACATTGCAATTCTGTACCGCTCCAATGCGCAATCCCGGGTTGTTGAACAAGCCTTGTTTAATGCGGGCATGCCTTACCGTGTGTATGGTGGTTTGCGGTTTTTTGAACGTGCAGAAATCAAGCATGCACTGGCCTATCTGCGATTGATGGACAATGCGGACGATGACAATTCTTTTTCACGTGTGGTGAACTTTCCTGCCCGTGGAATTGGTGCGCGCAGCGTCGAGCAACTTCAGGATATTTCCACAGCACAGGGTACTTCGCTGTACCGTGCCATTCATCGCATGGAAGGCAGGGCGCAAGCCGGTTTGAAAAAATTTGCAGATTTGATCGAACGCATGCGGTTTGAGACCCGAGGTTTGAGCCTTGCCGATTTGGTCGACAAGGTGATCAATGAATCAGGTTTGGTGGCACATTTTCAAGCGGACAAAGATGGGGAAGACCGCGTAGAAAACTTGAAAGAATTGGTGAATGCCGCTGCCTCGTTTGCGATTGCTGAAGGGTATTACCAAGATGCTGCAGCCACCATGGTGGATGAAGAAAAGTTGATCACGCCGCTGGCTGATTTTCTTTCCCATGCTTCGCTCGAGGCCGGTGACAACGCCGCGGCAGCGGGTCAAGAGGCCATTCAATTGATGACAGCGCATTCGGCCAAAGGGCTTGAATTCAAGTGCGTCTTCGTCACCGGGCTTGAAGAAGGGTTATTCCCGCACGAAAACAGCATTGGCAATTCAGTGGAGGGTGGTGATGGCACCAGCGTAGAGGCTGTGGAAGAGGAGCGCCGCTTGATGTATGTGGCCATTACCCGCGCACGAGAACAGCTGTTTTTAAGCCACGCGCAGCAGCGCATGTTGCACGGGCAAATTCGATATCACCTGCGCTCACGTTTTCTGGACGAATTGCCAGAGGAGGTGTTGAAATGGTTAACGCCGAAACGCGCGCACATTGCCAGCCAAGGTTGGGATGCACTCGATTCCAAAGTGTGGGGACAGAATAAAACGCTTAACGTGGGTTACAGCAACAAAGCCGCCAAGCGGCCCTATGATATCGGCACAGGTGTGAATCATGCCAAGTTTGGTAGCGGTGTAGTGGTGGCTTATGAAGGCGAGGGTGATGACCAAAGAATTCAAATCAACTTTGGCCGCCAAGGCATGAAGTGGCTGATGCTGAGTTTGGCGAAGCTTGAGCGGGGTTGATGTCCTGAACCTGAAGGGGCACCGCTGCTATGTGTTGCCCAATCGGCGACGGTGTCTCGATCGCCTCGCCTTCAAGAAAGCCAGCAAGGGGAGTACAGGTTTTCTTGAAGGCGAGGCGATCGAGACACCGTCGCCGATTGAGCTACCAACACAGTGGCGAGAGATCGGAGCCTAAGCCGATAGGGCAGTTAACAGGCGCCGAGAGGCCGCAGTCCAGGCCAGTTACTCGGTTGGATCGTGCTCAAACACTGCTTTGTAGGTTGGGTAAAAAGTACATAGCGACACTGCCATGACCAGCGCCACGCACATCATGTTCAGCGCACTCACAAACGCGGCGGGCAAACCCAGCATGGTGAACAAAACGACAAACACCGATGAAAAACCCAAGCCCAAAATAAGCCAGCCCATGCCGTAAATCAGAAAGCTGCCCTTGTTTCGCCACACAGCAACCCAACTTGAAAACAGAGCCTGCATGGGTTTCATATTGTGCCAAACCACCAACACCGGCGCGAACCAGAAAGCCAACAGTACCGGAATGCTGGTGATGCCAATGAAAATCATGTAAAGCACCATGTATTCCATAAATGCGGCACTGGTGGCTGCATCGGCCTTCTGCAGGTCATCAATCGACACTGCAGGTTGTGCGCCTAAAACGAGGTGCGCAAGTAACCGGATCAGCGCAAAACAAGCGGTGTAAATGGCTCCTAAAATCAACAAGGATTGCAGGTGTTTCCTGTTGTCTTGATTGAAGGCATTGAACAAAACGCTGGGACTGACCCGTAAACCTTTTTGCCCCATTTTGCCAGCCAGCATGATGCCAAAGCCCAGGGCTGGCGATGCAACAGCCACTGCGGCAGCGCCGATAAAAGGGATCAGGATTCCGATGAAAAGAATGATGAACAGATAAGTGTTGCCAAACAGGAACATTTCACCTGGTTTGCTGCGGAAAAGCTGCACGCCCTGCATCAGCCAATCCCATCCCGCACTGGGCGGGCAAGTATGTACGTAGTTGGCCAATTTGTTGACTTCCTTAATTCGGTTGAGGGGCAAGCGGTATTCCCTGCCTGCGGGCAAGCAATACACGTTCAAAATGTTTAGGGTCTTTCACGTTCAGCACTTCTGCTTCGCGTGGCATGTAAAAATCGTAGAGCCTTGATGTCCAGAAGCGAAGCCCCGCCGCACGCAGCATGTCTTGCCAAAGTTCGCACTCATGCGCACTCAGTGGGCGTTCAGATTGATAACCGTCAAGCAGGGCACCAAGCAATTCAGGATTCAATTCTCCAGTAGATAGCTGGATACACCAGTCATTTGCGGTCACTGCGAGGTCGAACAAAAAAGTATCTACCCCAGCGAAGTAAAAATCGATGACCCCACCCAATGTGTCGCCTAGCATGAGTGCGTTGTCGCGAAACAAATCGGCGTGCACTGCACCTTTCGGCAGCATTTTGTAGGCATGCCGTTCAGCCACGGCTTTTTGGTGATTCACTTCATCGTGTAGCAGTTTTCTGACCGCGAAGGGGAGATGCGAATCGAGAGAATTCATGGCACTTTCAATCCACGCCAAACCTCTAGGGTTGGGTGTCATGCCGGAAAAATCTGCAACCGCAAGGTGAGCTTGCGCGCAAAACCGACCGATCTGTCGGCATTGGGCGGCATTGGGATATTCAACTGATTTTCCTTCGAGACAATTGACCAACGTCGCGGGTTTTCCGTTCAGCTCACTGAACAATTCACCGCGTGTGTTGGGTATCGGTCCAGGTACAGCCAAGCCTTTTGTAGCAAGGTGCTGCATCAAGCCCAGGTAAAATGGCAAGTCTTGGGCGGTGAGCTTTTCAAACAAGGTAAGTACAAACCTCCCCTTGCTTGTGTTGACGAAATAATTGGTGTTTTCAATGCCCGACTCGATGCCTTGAAATGAAAGCAGCTCGCCGCAATCCCGGCCTTGCAGCCATTGTTGCAGTTCTGTTTGGGTAATGCGCGTAAAAACAGCCATTCAAAGTCCTGAGTAGGGTCATGAGCACCCCGGATTTTACCTGTGTTTGACCCTGCTTTATAAGTCCAACAGCTTCTCTGTTTCACTGTCTGATGGATTGAAGGTGCGTTTCTCGTAGAAGTGGAATATGCATTTCAGCACCTCCTCAGGTGTTTCCACCACTTCAAACAGGTCCATGTCGCTTGGGCTGATCATTCCCTCGCCCAGCAAATGGCTTTTCACCCAGTCAATCAGGCCAGCCCAGAACTTGGAGCCCACCAAAATAATGGGGATGCGCCTGCCTTTGTTGGTTTGTATTAGCGTGAGGGCCTCAAACATTTCATCAAGCGTACCGAATCCGCCCGGCATCACCACATAGGCACTTGCGTACTTCGCAAAGGCCACTTTGCGGGCAAAAAAGTGGCGAAAAGTCAGGGAAATATTCTGGTAGGCGTTTCCGCTTTGCTCGAACGGCAGTTCAATATTCAGACCCACGCTGGGCGATTCGCCCGCATAGGCCCCTTTGTTGGCGGCTTCCATGATGCCGGGCCCACCGCCACTGATTACCGCAAAACCTGAGTCAGACAGTGCTCGCGCGATATTCTCAGTCAGCGCGTAATAGGGGTGATCCACGGGGGTCCGGGCGCTGCCGAATATGGACACCGAAGGGCGAATTGCTGACAGCTTCTCAGTCGCCTCAATGAACTCTGCCATAATTCCCAACACATGCCACGATTCTCGGGCCTTCACTGTGGTCGATTGTTCTTTGGAGGGAAGGTGGCGCAATGTCGGAATATTCTTATTTTTGGTTGTCATATGAAGCGATTACTCCTGGTTGATGGGTCGAGCTACCTGTACCGTGCCTTTCATGCCATGCCCGATTTGCGAAACCGCGCTGGTGAGCCCACTGGTGCCATTTATGGCATGGTTAACATGCTTCGACGCCTGCGTGCAGATTACAACACTGACGATATCACCTCCAATTGTATCGCCTGTGTGTTCGATGCGCCGGGTAAAACCTTTCGCGACGACATTTACCCCGAATACAAGGCGAACAGGGCCAGCATGCCTGAGGACCTCGCGGCTCAAATCCCTCACATTCATGAAGTAACCCGTGCCATGGGCTGGCCCATCGTGATGGAGCCCGGCATTGAGGCTGATGATGTAATTGGCACCTTGGCACAGGTGGCCTTGGAGCAGGGCTTCGATGAGGTGATTGTGTCCACGGGTGATAAAGACATGGCTCAATTGGTCAATGACAAAGTTCGATTGGTGGACACCATGAAAAACGCGGTCATGACCCGGGATGCGGTGTTTGAAAAGTTCGGTGTCTATCCTGAGCAAATTATTGATTACCTGACGCTGGTGGGCGACACGGTGGACAACGTACCCGGCGTGGAAAAGGTGGGCCCCAAAACCGCGGCCAAGTGGCTGGCGGAGTACAAAACACTGGATGGCGTAGTGGCCAATGCCGACAAAATTGGCGGCAAAGTGGGCGAGAACCTTCAAAAAGCACTGGACTGGTTGCCCACAGGCAAAACCCTGGTCACCATCAAAACAGATTGCGAGTTCGAGCTTCGTCGTCACATTGAGGAGCAATTGAAGGCGAATCCGGAAAACACAGATGAACTCAAAAAACTGTTTCAGCGTTTTGAGTTTAAAACTTGGTTTCGAGCCTTGGGTGGTGTCGCTGAAGAGGAAGTTGCCGCGAAACCGAAAGTCGAAGGATCTCCCGATGGCAGTTCCATGAGCCTGTTTGATGCACCTACACAAGCAGTGGATTCAATCCAAACCATTTGTGTGCAAACACAGGTGCAACTGAATGAACTACTCGCGGCTCTGAAAGCGGCAGCCGCCAGCAAGACGCCGGTGGCCTTTGACACTGAAACCGATTCGCTGGAACCCATGAATGCGCGCATTGTGGGCCTTTCATTTTCAGTGAAACCAGGGGTGGGCTATTACATTCCACTGACGCATCAAGATTTGACCGCCGAGCCACAATTGCCATTGGCCGAAGTGCTGGCATTCCTGAAGCCCTGGTTTGAGGACTCTGATTCGCCCAAGATTGCCCAGAACGCCAAATACGACTTGCATGTGATGGCCAATCATGATGTGTGGGTGAAGGGTCTGTCTGAGGACACCATGCTGGCCAGCTACATTCTTGAGGCCCACAAGCCCCACGGCATGGATGCGTTGGCCCTGCGCTGGTTGAACTACAACACCATCAAGTATGAAGAAGTGGCAGGCAAGGGTGCCAGTCAAATTACCTTTGACCAGGTGCCTATCGACACTGCCACCAAGTACGCTGCGGAAGATGCTGAAGTCACTTTGCGCCTCGCCCACACCTTGAAAGCCGAGCTGGACAAGGTCCCTGAGCTTGCCAAGTTGTACCGCGATGTGGAGTTGCCTTTTGGGCAGGTGTTGTTTGAGGTAGAACGCAACGGTGTATTAATTGACTCTGACAAGCTTGAGGCACAAAGCGCCGAAATTGCCGACAAGCTGAAAATGATTGAAGAGCAGGCTTTTGAATTGGCGGGGGGAAGTTTTAACCTGAATTCGCCCAAACAAATTGGCGAGTTGCTGTTCGACAAACTGGGTTTGCCCGTGGTGAAAAAAACAGCCAGTGGCGCGCCGTCCACTGATGAAGAAGTCCTCAGCAAATTGGCGGAAGACTACCCTCTGCCCGCGAAGTTGCTTGAACACCGGTCGCTGGCCAAACTGAAAAGTACCTACACCGACAAATTGCCCCGCATGGTCAATGCGCGCACAGGGCGTGTGCACACCAACTATGCGCAAGCCGTGGCAGTGACCGGCCGCCTGGCCAGCAATGATCCCAACTTGCAAAACATTCCTGTACGTACCGCAGAGGGTCGCAGGGTGCGCGAGGCATTCATTGCCGCACCAGGTTGCGTGTTGGTGTCTGCTGATTATTCGCAAATTGAGTTGCGCATCATGGCGCATATCTCAGGCGATGAGGCGCTGATTCATGCTTTCAATGAAGGCTTGGATATTCACAGTGCCACTGCATCGGAAATTTTCGGAGTGGGTTTGAACGAAGTCACGTCCGACCATCGCCGCACCGCAAAGGTGATTAACTTCGGGCTTATCTATGGCATGAGTGCCTTTGGATTGGCTGGCAATCTGGGTATCACCCGAGAAGCTGCGAAACTCTATATTGACCGTTACTTTGCCCGCTATCCAGGTGTGGCGAAATTTATGGACAATGTGCGTGCACAGGCCAAAGAAGACGGCTTTGTTCAGACCGTGTTCGGGCGCCGGCTGTGGCTGCCTGAAATCAAGAGCCCGAACGGCCCGCGCAGGGCCGGTGCTGAACGGGCTGCGATCAACGCGCCCATGCAGGGTACATCGGCAGACCTGATCAAAATGGCCATGGTTGAATTGTCGGCTTGGTTGAAGGCGGAGAATCTCAATACAAAGATGATCATGCAGGTTCATGACGAGGTTATTTTTGAAGTACCCAAGGGTGAACTCGAATTGATTCAGAAACGCGTACCTGAAATCATGACGCAGGTGGCCAAGCTGCGAGTTCCGCTAGAGGTGGGTTGTGGCGTCGGCAATAATTGGGAAGAGGCGCATTGAATATCAGGAGCATGGGATGAGCGATATCGAAAATCACATCACAAACCACGAACATCAGGAACATCTAAAAGCACTGACGGGTGGCGGCAAGATGCCCATGAGCCGTCGCACTTTGCTGAAAGGTTTTACGGCCGGGGGGTTTGCGGCAGCTGCATCGCCTGTGTTGGCCCAAGCCATTACCACACCTAGCGATGGTCTTGAAGAAGGTCGCGTGTTTGTGGATGTGGGCGACGATGACATGTTTGCTTACCGCGCTTACCCCAAGGGTAAAAAGAACGCACCGGTAATTTTGGTGGTGCCAGAGATTTTTGGTGTGCACGCCTATCTGGAAGACGTGTGCCGACGTTTTGCCCAAGCGGGTTTCTATGCCCTGGCCCCTGAAATTTTCTTTCGTCATTCCGAGCCGGGGCAATATGCCACCGTGGCTGCAATTCTGGAAAATGTCATTGCAAAAATGGACGACAAACAGGTGATGGCCGACCTGGACAAGTGCGTGGAATTCGCAGGCACCGAGGGTGCGGATGTGAAAAAACTGGCGGTAACAGGTTTTTGTTGGGGCGGAAGAATAACCTGGTTGTACGCAGCGCATCAGCCGGCAGTGAAAGCAGGTGTAGCTTGGTATGGACGCTTGGTGGGTTCCAAAACTGAGTTAACGCCAGCACACCCGGTGGATGTGGCTTCGCAACTGAAAGCGCCGGTGTTGGGTTTGTATGGCTCAGAAGACAGTTCGATCCCGCTTGACACTGTAGAGCAAATGAGAAAAGCCTTGGCCGCAGCTGACAATAATCCGTTTGCCAAAGCCAGCAGCATCACCGTATTTGACAAGGCTCAGCATGGTTTCCATGCCGATTATCGCCCGACTTACAATTCCACTGCCGCCAAACAGGCGTACAATCAGGCGCTTGAGTTCTTGCGGGGCAAGAACCTGATCTAATCTCGGACCCAATCAATCGTGCAATCCAGTTTACCGCTTGTTCTCCTGGCCGCTGCCCTGGGCACGGCCTTGGCCATTTTTGCATCTGCATTGTTGACGGCACGACACATTGCTCGCTCGCTTGAGCCCATGGTGAGTGTGTCTGCCGGTGTGCTTCTGGGTGCTTCGCTTTTGCACTTGTTGCCCGAAGCGCTGGACAAGGGCATGGATCATCACAACTTGTTTGCTTTGCTGCTGGCGGGTTTGTTGTTTTTCTTTGTGCTCGAGAAGTTTTCAATTTTTCGCCACAGCCATCACCACGAGCACGATGGACACGATCATCACCACGGATTCGACAAACGCGAGGCGCGCCGTGGTGGTTTGCTGATTGTGGTGGGCGATTCCATTCACAACTTTGCCGATGGTTTACTGGTGGCCAGTGCATTTTTGGTCGACTTCGAGTTGGGTCTGGTGACCACGCTGAGTGTGGTGCTGCATGAAATTCCGCAACAAACCGGGGATTATCTGGTGCTGGTGAATGCAGGTATTGCACGCAAAAAAGCCTTGCAGCTGATGTCGGTTGCTGGTCTGGCTGCTGTGTTGGGTGCAGGTTTGGGTTACACCTTGTTCACGGAATTGCAAGCCTTGCTTCCTTACGCCTTGGTGTTTGCGGCGGCCAGCTTTATTTACGTGGCGGTGGCCGACCTGATTCCGCAAATGCAGCAGCGTGTCAAAATCAAGGAAAGCGTGATTCAGTTGCTGTGTATCGGGTCTGGCGTGGCTTTAATCGCGATTTTGGCCGAGATACTTCATCACCACCATTGAACTACTGATCGCCGGTCAGTTTTCTCAGGTGAGTTGCATAGGAAGACATCGCACCGCAGGTGATGATGAGTAAAACACCCCACCAGGTTGTGCTGGTTGGGATGTCCCCCAGCACCACAATTCCAAAGAAGGTCGACACCAGAATTGTGCAGTATTGCAACGCGGCAGAAAGCCAGGTCGACCCACTCCCGAATGAGCGGGTCAGCGCCAGGTTGCCTGCACCACCAAAAAAACCCAGTGCGACGAGCCACAACAAGGTCCAATCGGTATGGGGTGCCTTGAACACTTCAAATTCCCCGAAGCCAAGGATGTACACCAGTGATGTCACAGTGGCTGTGCCAGCGAAGTAAAGCACGGTTCGCCACTCGGGTTCGCGAGCCTGCCCAAGACTCTTTAACTGCATGTAAGCCACGGCAGACACTGCGCCTGCGCCCAAACCTATCAACGCGGTGGGCATTTGATCGCCGTAAAATACGGGTTGAAGTACCGCAATGACACCAGAAAAGCCGATTGCAATTGCGAACTGCTCCAGGCGATTTCTAGATTGCCCATACCAAAGCCACAAGATCAGGGCAATGAACAGGGGGGAGGTGTACATCAGTGTGGTCGCCGTGGCCAGGGGCAGTTGCGTGGTCGCATAAAAGCCGCACCACATGGCAATAATTCCTGCAACATTTCGTTTCAAATGCAGGTAGGCAACCGGGCTTTTCAGGCTAAGGCCCTGAAGCAGAGCCCAACCGGTGATTGCAATGGCTGGCACTGCACCGCGAAAAAGAACAATTTCACCCAAGCTGGCGTGGGTGCCCGCGAGTTTGACCATCAGACCCATGGTGCCGAAACACAGGCAGGCCATTAACATCCAGAGTGCTTGCATGGGGACAGATTGTAGCCCGGCTTTATGTCCTGGATTGATGTTCAGGACAATTCGGGCGTGGCCTTGTAATGAGCGAAGCTCGGGTCAAGCCACACTTCCCGTTTCTCAAGGGGCGTGTTGTCCATCGAATGGGTAATCCGAAATACCCGCAGGCTTGGCGCATCCGGAATTTTATTGAACAGGCTCGCAATACGTGGTTCCATGGACTTCACTGACACCTCATCGGTCATCTGTCCAATTCGCATTTGAAAAACTTCGGAGGCCAATCGGTACAGGTTGCCTGCCGACTTTTGCAGCATTTCAAGGCTCAACTTCGGAAAAACCTTCTTGGAGAGACAAAGCTGTTCGTAGGCAATGAGCTGGGTGTGCAGCATATGTCGCACTTCAATTAACCAAATCGGATCGCCCAAAGCCACCCCGAGGGCACGCGATTCCTCCGCGTCGGCTTCAATACTTTCGAGGCTGATCAACTCGGTTTTGACCTCGGTGCCCGAATACTCGGTGGCCCAGTGGTCATTGAGTTTGAACGGATCGGCTCGATCGTAGACTGGCGACGGTAAGGCCTTCTCGGTCACGAATGTGCCGATACCTTGCAGTTTTGTGACCAACCCGGACTTTTCGAGTGCTTCAATTGCGCGGCGAATGGTGCCGATTGACACCTGAAATCGGTCGGAGAGCTTTTTTTCATTGGGCAAGGGTTCACCCACTTTCCAGGTTTGCCTGAAAATCTCATTGCTCAGAACTTCACTAATTTGCAGGTAGGCGGGGCCGCCACTACGCACAACGGGCCCGTCCAAAGAATTGGAGCCACGCATCATTTAAATATATCCAGAGTTTTATTTTTGTCCAATCAATGTACCAGAAAAAGATTAAACAAAAATACAAATCGCGATATTGAATTTAACGATGCGTGGTTTTACAGGTCAGAAGGTTTTTTTCAGTTTCCCGGACTGTTGGTGAGTGGGGTTCATTTGAGCCCCGTACCAGGCGTGAAAGTGCGCCATTCCGTCTTCCATCGGGCTTTGGTAGGGGCCCGCGTCATGTTCCCCGCGCTCCATCAACACTCTGCGCCCTTCGTCCATCCGTTCGGCGATCTCGTCGTCTTCGACGGCTGTTTCCATGTAGGCGGCCTGTTCTGCCTCCACAAACTCCCGTTCAAACAGACGAATTTCCTCAGGGTAATAAAATTCGACGACGTTTAGGGTTTCTTGCGGGCCTTTGGGGTGCAGCGTGGAGACCACCAGCACATGCGGGTACCATTCCACCATGATGTTGGGGTACATGCAGAACCAGATTGCGCCATACTTGGGTTCTACACCATTGCTGAATTTCTTCACGGCTTCATGCCATTGTCGGTACACCGGCGTGCCAGGACGACGCAGGCCTGCCTTCACGCCCACTGATTGCACGCTCCAGTTTTCCCCGTAATACCACTGTAAATCGGAGCAGCTCACAAATTGGCCCAAACCTGGATGAAACGGCTCAACGTGGTAGTCCTCCAGATAAACCTCAATGAAGGTTTTCCAGTTGTAGGGCAATACATTGGTTTTCACGGAATCCAGCTGGAATTCCGAGAAGTCAATTTCTTCCAGAAATGGGACGTTTTTCAACTCTTCAAGCACATTGCGTCCGGAACTAAACAGCAGGCCTCGCCAGTTCTGCAATGGATAGGACTGCAGCTTGGTGCAGGGCTGCTGGGCAAAGTGGGGTGCGCCCAGTAATTCGCCTTTCAAATCGTAGGTCCAGCGGTGAAGAGGGCAGACAATATTGCTGGAATTGCCGTGGCCTTTAAGCATAATGGCTTGACGATGGCGACATACATTGGACAAAAGCTCAATTTCCGAGCCATTGTTGACCAAAATACGACCATCGCCTTCCCAGGGAAGTGATCTCCAGTCGCCGCGCTCGGGCACCCAATGGGTGTGGCCGACGTAGCCCGGTCCGTCTCGATAGAGTAGTTGGATTTCATCCTTCAAAACATGTTCATCGAAATACGATGAAACATGAGGCTGCAAACTTGATTGCGTCACGGCATGTGACACCTTGGACAAATCACTCAAATCGGACATGATCCCGGGGACCTCCTCCAACAGTGTCCCTGATCGACACTGATGCAAATTAACCTGTTGAACAAAAAGAGAAAGTGGGATTGTACCCTTTAGTCTGCATTCCGGCCAAAGACTTTTCGCCTTTGGGCAAACTCGCAGTAAAATGGAAGACTTTGCACCACGCACTGCAGCACCATGAGCCCCAGCAAACCAAAAACAGTACCTGTTGACGATGCCCAGGCCGTACCAGCGTCTTTCGAAGAGGCGGTGGCCGAGCTTGAGGCTTTGGTGAACACCATGGACTCACAGAATCTCGGCCTTGATCAACTGCTGACGGATTACAAACGTGGAGCCTACCTGGTGAAATACTGCAGGGATCGTTTAACCCAGGTTCGCAAAGAAGTCACCGAGATTGAACAAACATTGAACAAACCCGCTGATGAAGGTGCACAGTGAGTCTAGCCCAGCCTATTCAATTGAACTGGTTTGATGAGACCCGTGCTGGTTTTGAGGCGGCATTGGCTGAAAAGTTAAAACAGTTCAAAGGTCCCTCCAGCGAGCTGAATGCGGCCATTGAATATGCGCTTCTGGATGGTGGCAAGCGCCTGCGCGCGATGCTGGTGTTTGCGGCAGGCCATGCAGTGGAGACACCCGCTATCGAGTTAAGCGATGCGGCCTGTGCTATCGAGGCGATGCACGCTTACTCCTTGGTTCACGATGATTTGCCCTGTATGGACAACGATGTGCTGCGCCGTGGCAAACCAACCTGTCATGTGAAGTTTGGTGAAGCTTTCGCTTTGTTGGCGGGCGATGCCTTGCAAACTGCAGCTTTCCAATGGCTTGCGCAATCGAAACAAGGCAGTGAGCAGGTACGCATGCATCAAATCACCGCTTTGGCGAGTGCTGCTGGTTTGCAGGGCATGGCCGCCGGGCAGGCGATTGATCTTGCGCATGTCGGCAAACCGATGGATCTACAGTCATTGAAGCTGATGCATGCCCGCAAGACCGGCGATTTGATCACGGCCTCTGTGCGAATGGGATATGTCAGCAATCCAGCACTTTCTGCCGTTGAGAAGAGTGGATTAGAGGCCTATGCCCATTGTTTGGGCTTGGCATATCAGGTAATTGACGACATATTAGATGTGGAATCCACCAGTGAGGTGCTGGGCAAAACATCTGGCAAGGACGCGCTGAACAACAAACCTACCATGGTAAGTTTGATGGGCTTGGGTGAAGCCAAAGCGCTGTTGGCCAAGCTACGGGAGGAGGCTTTTTCAGCTTGTGAAGTTATTTCTGTCCCTCGCCGTGCCCCGCTGGAAATCCTTGTAGAACTCATTACAAACCGGAAATCATGACCGATCTGCTGAAAAAAATTGATTGCCCCGCAGACTTGCGGCGACTGTCTGAAAACCAACTACCCAAGCTGGCGGACGAGTTGCGCAATTACATCGTGGAGCAAGTGGCCAAAACCGGCGGGCATTTGTCATCCAACCTCGGGACGGTCGAGTTAACTGTTGCGTTGCACTATGTATTCAATACACCGAATGATCGCGTGGTGTGGGATGTAGGCCATCAAACTTATCCACACAAAATTTTAACTGGCCGGCGAGATGCGATGCCAGGCTTGCGCCAATACGGCGGAATTTCAGGTTTTCCCAAGCGTTCAGAGTCTGAATATGACGCCTTTGGTACCGCGCATTCCAGTACCTCTATCTCTGCTGCCTTGGGCATGGCGGTTGCATCACGCAATTTGGGTGTGAACCGCAAGCATATTGCCGTAATCGGAGATGGCTCGATGACCGCAGGCATGGCATTTGAGGCCCTGAATAATGCTGGCGTGACTCCAGACATAGACTTACTGGTGATTTTGAATGACAACGACATGTCAATTTCACCCCCTGTGGGCGCGCTGAACAAGTATTTGGCCAAGTTGTTGTCCGGTCGCATGTTGAACAATGTAAAGGAAGTGGGCAAGGGCATTCTGGGTGTGGCGCCACCCTTGTACGAGCTGGCACACCGGCTTGAGGAGCATGTCAAGGGCATGATGAGCCCGGCAACTCTGTTTGAGGAGTTTGGCTTCAATTACTACGGTCCCATTGATGGCCACGATCTGGACGCGCTTGTGCCCACCCTGCAAAACCTGCGTGCCATGAAAGGTCCGATCTTCCTGCATGTCATCACCAAAAAGGGAGCAGGCTACAAGCTGGCCGAGCAAGACCCCGTGCTGTACCACGGCCCGGGCAAGTTCGATCCCAGTGTTGGTATTCAAAAATCGAACTCACCCAAGCCACCCACTTACACCCAGATTTTTGGAAAATGGTTGTGCGACATGGCGCAATCCGACCGCAAACTGGTGGGCATTACCCCAGCCATGCGCGAGGGTTCCGGCATGGTTGAATTCGAGCGTCGTTTTCCGTCACGCTATTTTGATGTCGGAATTGCGGAGCAACACGCCGTCACTTTTGCTGCTGGTCTGGCTTGCGAGGGCATGAAACCCGTCGTGGCCATTTACTCCACATTCCTGCAGCGCGCATACGACCAACTGATTCACGACGTGGCCTTGCAGAATCTGGATGTGACTTTTGCGTTGGATCGAGCCGGTTTGGTGGGCGCGGACGGTGCCACCCACGCAGGCAATTACGACATCGCTTACCTGCGTTGCATTCCCAATATGGTGATTGCGGCACCCTCCAACGAGGATGAGTGCCGCAAATTATTGACCACGGCCTACCACTACCCTGGTTGCGCTTCGGTGCGTTATCCACGCGGTGTTGGTCCGGGTGTGGTGGCCGATGAATCGTTGGATACAGTTGAAATTGGCAAGGCAATTGTGCGGTATTCGCCCGATGAATCTGAGCACAAACTTGTAATTTTGGCATTTGGCTCCATGTGTGAACCAAGTCTTGAGGCTGGCCGGGCGCTCGGCGCCACTGTGGTGGACATGCGCTGGGTCAAGCCAATTGATGCAGAATTGTTACAACGGTTTGCCGAGCAGCGCTACAGCTTTGTGACTGTTGAAGAGGGCTGTATCATGGGTGGCGCAGGTTCGGCTGTGACTGAACACCTGCATGCCCAAGGATTTAATAACGCAGTGTTGCAACTCGGCTTGCCCGATGAATTCATCGACCACGGAGATCCCGCTCTCCTGCTCAAGAATCTTGGACTGGACGCCCAAGGCATAGAAACGTCCATCAAGCAGCACTATGGCGAGCTCTTTGATCGCCACACCAATGTGGTACGCCATGTAGCAGGGCGTGCCGCGAACACATGAGGAAGTTATGAATACACGTGACAAAGGCTTGGAGAATGCCGTGGCCACTAACCCAATTGACCAGGCCATTCCCGATGTCCAAAGCACCATCGACACCCGCCACATTGCAATCCAATCGGTGGGCATTCGTTCTGTCAAATACCCAGTTCTGATTGAGCTTCAAGGCCAAAAGCCCATGCCCTCTGTGGCCGAGTTCGAAATGACCGTGTTTCTGCCTGCTGATCAGAAAGGCACGCACATGTCTCGTTTCATCGCTTTGCTGGAGGAAGCACAGGGTACTGTGCTGACAGTCAGCGGTTTCCGCGCCATGCTGGTTGAAATGCTGCAGCGTCTGGATGCGCCCTCAGGTCGCATCAAGATGGAACTGCCTTATTTCCTCTCCAAAGTTGCCCCCATCAGCGGGGTTTCAAGCCTGATGGACTATCAGTTGACGCTCGAAGGTTCGGCCGCTGCGACAGGCCAAGACATCTACCTTACGGTGGTTGTTCCAGTGACCAGCTTGTGTCCCTGTTCCAAGAAGATTTCTGAGTATGGTGCACATAATCAGCGTTCGCACGTCACCGCGCGCGTGCAGTTGAAAGACGATGTGGACATTGCCCAGTTTATTTCTGCGATCGAGCAGCAGGCATCCTGCGAGTTGTATGGTCTGCTCAAACGCCCTGATGAAAAGTATGTGACTGAGCGTGCCTACGACAATCCCAAATTTGTGGAAGATTTGGTTCGGGATGTGGCCATTGCCATGAACAAGTTCTCGCAGGTGGGTCGGTACACCGTAGAAGCCGAGAACTTCGAGTCCATTCACAACCACTCAGCTTACGCTCGCATCGATCGAGCCTAAGTCACTACCCGCGGATTCTTCAGCACGCTGTAAGGATCACCCCCGACAATACACACAAAATTACATGTCGGGGTGCGAGTACACCTCAGGAGCTATTCGGTTATGGCTGAACCACCCAAGGTCAAGCCCAAGGAATTTTTCATTCTCGGACTCACATCAGGAGGACGGCCTTTTCGTCCTTCAGACTGGGCCGAGCGTCTTTGTGGCGTGTTGTCTTGTTACCGCCCGCCTGGGCGCCAGCAGAGCCAACAACACCTGGCTTACAGTCCCTATGCCAAGCCAATCTTGATGAACAATGTGAAGTGCGTCGTGGTTGATGAGCGCTTGCGCGATATTGAGCCCATGGCCATGACTTTTGTATTGAACTTTGCACGTGACAACGATTTGCAGGTTCTGGATGCGTGTTTGTTACCCGATCCAGAATAGTAAACCGGTCCGGGATCGTCATTCAAAGACGTCTGGAGTCACAATTCGTCAACACAAAAAGCCCCTTTCGATCAAGGGGCTTTTTTATGTGGAGCGAACAAAGAACCTTAAGGTTTAAGCCTTTGGGTTGGGTCCCAAATTGAGGCTTGATTCAAGGCCTGTAAGTCAAGGTCTATAAGTCAAGGCCTATTAGTTAAGGCTTATTAGTTTAGGCCTATTAATTTAGGCCTATTAGGCGGCCATGCCTTTTACGAGCGCAGACAAGCGAGACTTGTTGCGTGAGGCTTTGTTTTTGTGGATCAGGTCTTTGTCTGCAACGCGATCCAGAATGCTGGTTGTTTCGCGATAAACTGCTTGTGCAGCGGCTTTGTCGCCCGCTTCAACAGCAGCGCGTACTTTTTTCACTGCGGTTCTCATCGCTGAGCGAATGGCTGAATTGTGCGCATTTGCTTTGGCGGCTTGTTTTGCGCGCTTGCGCGCCTGTGCTGAGTTGGCCATATTGCTGAGGCTCCAAGGGGTGTAGAATTCGAAAACCCGCAATTTTAACAAAATACTAGCCCTTTCACAATCACTATATGAATTTATTGAAATCGGCCGCAGCGGTGAGCGCCATGACCATGCTCTCCCGGATCACTGGCCTGATCCGAGAGACAATCACCGCGCGCCTGTTGGGGGCGGGTGCTGAATCCGACGCATTCTTTATCGCTTTTCGAATTCCCAATCTTTTGCGCAGATTATTTGCTGAAGGTGCCTTTTCGCAGGCCTTTATTCCGATTTTGTCCCAGACCAACGCTACAGATGGCAAATCAGCTGCAGTGGATTTGGCCCGGCGCGTCAGTTCTCTCCTGTTTCTCGTCTTGCTGCTAATTGTCGTGGCTGGTGTAGTAGGCGGCAGTTGGGTGGTGATGGCTATGGCCAGTGGGCTTGATCGGGGTAGTGAGCAGTTTGAGCTGACAGTGTTGCTCACGCAGTGGATGTTTCCATACATTCTCCTGATCTCCATGGTTGCACTGGCCTCTGGCTTGCTGAACACTTTTCGCTCATTCGCATTGCCGGCCTTTGCGCCGGTGCTGTTGAACATCAGTTTTATTGCTGGCGCTTTGCTGCTTGCACCTTACTTTGACCAAGCGGTGAAAGCGTTTGCAATTGCCGTGATGGTTGGAGGTGTTTTGCAGGTGGCGGTGCTTTGGTATGGGCTGGCGCGCACAGATTGTCTGATCAATCCTTTTGCAGGTCTTGGGGACATTAAGGCAGCTTGGGGCGATGAGCGTGTTCGTCGGGTTCTGAAGAATATGGTGCCAGCCACGTTGGCTGTGTCGGTGGCGCAGATCAGTCTGATCATCAATACCAACATTGCATCGCATCTTGAGCAGGGCAGTGTCTCCTGGATTTCTTATGGCGATCGCTTGATGGAATTTCCCACTGCCCTCTTGGGTGTCGCTTTGGGCACTGTATTGCTGCCATCCCTTTCTGCCGCCGCAACACGAAGCCACGAGGAATTTTCACGCTTGATGGATTGGGGTTTGCGCTTGACGGTGGTGCTTGTTTTGCCGGCCGCTGTGGGCATGGGCTTGTTTTCGGATGCCTTGGTGGCTCTGCTGTTTCACTACGGACGCTTTGATGCCAACGACGTGGCCATGACCAGTCAAGCCGTGGTTGCTTACAGCTTGGGTTTGGCTGGCTTGGTCTTGGTCAAAATTCTGGCCCCTGGCTTTTATGCCAAACAAGACATCCGGACGCCCGTGAAGATAGGGATTGTGGTGGTGTTGGCCACCCAAGCGATGAATTTGATCACCGTACCATGGCTGGGCCATGCAGGGTTGCCATTGAGCATCAGTGTTGGTGCTGTTCTCAATGCCTCAGTGTTGTACTGGGGGCTTCGCAGGCGCGGTTTGTACACGCCCTCCAGTGGCTGGGGGCTCTATTTCATCAAGGTGTTGGCTGCGGCAGTTGCCATGGGTTTTGCCCTGTGGTTTATGAACCAGCAATTTGACTGGCTGGGGATGGCTTCGGCTCCGCTTGCGCGCGTGGGTGCGGTGCTTGGGGTAATCGGAGTGTGTGGCGTGATCTACTTTGCAGTGCTGGCCGCCCTGGGGCTGAACCCGAGGCGTCTGATTCGCAAGCCTGTTGTTTGAGTGAGGTTTTTATGGAAGGAGCAGCACCCGGGCAGGTGCTGCAACTGGTTATTACATTTGGCTTTGGTATTACTTTAACGCGTCAAAGGCACGGGCCTTGATTTCATCGACGCTGCCTACACCGGCAATTTTTCGATACTGTGGCGCGTTGGCATCGCCGGTTGCGGCCCATTGGCCATAATAATCAACCAGGGGGCGCGTTTGCTTTTCGTACACGTCCAAGCGTTTCTTGACTGTTTCTTCTTTGTCGTCGTCGCGCTGAACCAAAGGCTCGCCCGTCACATCATCAATACCTTCCTGTTTCGGCGGGTTGAATTTAACGTGATAGGTACGCCCCGAAGCAGGGTGGGTGCGGCGGCCGCTCATGCGGTCAATGATCGCTTCGTGAGGCACGTCGATTTCAAGCACGAAATCAATCTTCACGCCGGCTTCCTTCATGGCTTCGGCCTGTGGAATTGTGCGCGGAAAGCCGTCGAACAAATAGCCATTGGCGCAATCCGATTCTTTCAAACGCTCTTTCACCAGATTGATGATGATCTCGTCGGACACCAGGCCGCCACTGTCCATGACTTTTTTTGCCTCGACACCCAGGGGGGTGCCGGCTTTAACCGCTGCGCGCAGCATGTCGCCGGTAGAAATTTGGGGAATGCCAAATTTTTCCTTGATGAATGTCGCCTGTGTGCCTTTGCCAGCACCGGGCGCTCCCAATAGAATTAAACGCATAGTCGCCTCAAGAGTTTTAAATCTGCTGGCCTGTTGTACAAGATGCGTCGTTTACAACAGGCGATATTTTTGGCCGTTTTTTCTTATCCGAGGCCTTGGCGATTATGGGTTCTCCAACTTGCAGAAAACTTACCCACAGTCCGGCTCGAATATTTTTTCATGGTCGTTCAGCCTTAACGAGACCCGAACAATGCCCTCACTTTTTCAAGGTCTTGTGCGGTGTCTACCCCGGGAAGCGGGGCATCCTGAATCATACACACTTTTATACGAAAGCCATTGGCCAGCGCCCTGAGTTGTTCAAGTGATTCAAGTACTTCGATTCCGGCGGGTGGCAACGTCTGGTATATCTTGAGAAAACGGGCTCGGTAGGCGTACAGGCCAATGTGTCGAATGCCCAGTGGTCCTGCTTCCGAACCTTCAGGTCTGGATTCCGTGGCAAAAGTGTCCCGAGGATACGGAATAGGCGCGCGTGAAAAGTAAAGTGCTTCGCCGTCTTCCCGCATGGCGATTTTCACCACATTTGGATTCTTGAATTCCTCCCAGTGGTCAATCGCATGCCCGCAAGTGGCAATATCTTGAGCATCCTCCAGCAAGGCGTTGGCGACTAAATCAATCAGGGCCGGGTCAATCAAGGGTTCGTCGCCCTGTACATTCACCACAACCGTATCGTCTGACCAGCCTTTGCTTTGAACAACTTCGGCAATCCGATCGGTGCCCGTGGGCCAGTCGCCACGGGTCATGACAACCTGCAGGTTGTGGGCTTTGCAGACCCACTCAATTTCAGGGTGATCGGTGGCCACCAACACTTCGTCAGCACCTGACTTCAGGGCCTGTTCGGCCACACGTACGACCATGGGCTTGCCTGCAATGTCGAGGAGCGGTTTGCCAGGCAGGCGGGTTGACGCGTGGCGGGCCGGAATAACGGCTTTGAACATGGCGAGAGCTTAGTTGTTGGGAATTGAAACAGGTTCGGCCTGATCTACAAGCATGATGGGGATTCCGTCCCGTACAGGAAAAGCAAGTTTGTCTGCCTTGCACACCAAGAAGCCATCACTAGGGCGTTTTTCAAGTGGCCCTTTGCAAATGGGGCAAACCAAGATGTCAATCAATTGTGGGTCCAATGCAATCCTCTAGGGCTTGTGTCAGGGCAGGGGGTAGTTTCACACTAATTTCAGCCACCCACACTTTTGGGTTTGAATGGTTCAATTTTACGGCATCTTTGCCGCTTGTTATTAGTACCTGTTGATCGAACTGTGTGCAAAAGTCTTCGGGGTAGTTGAAATGGTCTGGAAGGCCACGGCTTGCGTCCAGGCGAAGACCCGCTAATCGAATTGCGCGGAACAGTTTGTCCGGATCGCCGATTCCGGTAAAAGCCAGTAATTTCAGGGGTTTCCACTGTTCTGCGGCCTGCTCAACAGTCAGAAAATGACCCGAGCTCAGTTGCCGAAAGCCCTTGAGTTCAACCTGAATCGCATGCCAGTTGTCTTGATACGGCCAATTCAATGTTTCGCTCAGAGCTTGAGGAGTGATGTTGGAACACAGTACTGCATCCACTGTGCCAAGCCGGGAAAGTGGCTCGCGCAACGGACCTGCAGGAAGCAAGCGGCCATTGCCATGGGCTCTCTGGTCAAATACAACCCACTCGATTTGCCGGGCAAGTTTGTGATGTTGCAGGCCATCGTCCGACACAATCAGCTTCAAATCCGGAAAGTGGGTCAAAAGAAGTTTGACTGCTTGATTTCGATCCGCGCACACAGCAACCGGGCAACCGGTTTCACGGCTCAGAAAAAGCGGCTCGTCTCCCGCTTCAATCGCAGCAGGTGTGTTTTTCGTTGGATCAATCAATATTGGCGCGGTTGTGGATCGCCCATAGCCCCGGCTTACAATACCCACCTTGTCACCGCGGGCGACCATGTATTGGCAAATTGCCATCACGATGGGTGTTTTTCCAGCACCTCCGGCAATCAGGTTGCCGACGACCAAGACTGGCGGATGGCTTGCTTTCCTTGCGGCAATCGATCTGTAATTTTGCCGGGTGGCCCAGCGCAAAGCTTTGTACGTGTATTCCAGCCAACTCAGGATCAAACCAACGAAAAGCCCTGGTTGATGCCCGGCGTACCAAATGTTGAGCAAGGCAGACTCAACTCTGGCCTTGCGTTCATTTGCGCTCATGGGGATTTGCCACCTGCCGTTGCAATTGATACCTTGGCCACACCCAGTGAGGCCAACATGTCCATTACCGTAACCACCGATTGATGGGTAGCAGCCGCATCTGCTTCAACAATGGCTCGGCGTTCCTCGTCCGCAGGTTTGGCGGACAAAACCTTGCTCAGCTCGGTGCGCAATTGGGCATCGGTCAACACACTTTGTGCACCGAGCGCATAGTTTCCATCTCGACCCACGCGGATTCGAAGCGCTTCGGGTGGCGCGCTGTCTTCCTTGGCGCTCTGGGTGCCTGGCAAATCAACTTCGAGTTGGCTGGGCTGCATGAATGTGGTCGAGACGACCAGGAAAATCACAATGACCAGCAACACATCGATCAGCGGGATGAGGTTGATGTCCGGTGCTTCTGTGCCAGTTGTTCGCTTGATTCTCAAAGATCCGCTCCTTAGCCAGCCTTGCGTGAATTGGCGTGCTGCTTCAGCAGGTCTTCAAAAGGTTTTACCGAGTCTCCCATGTCTTCGAGCAGGCTATTGATCCGGATGCGGAACAGTCGATAGGCGACCAAGGCCGGTATTGCAACGATCAATCCAAAAGCGGTGTTGTACAGGGCTACTGCGATACCGGCGGCAATCGCTTCGGGAGTTTGAGCGGCAGATCCTTGAACTGCAAAAATCTCGATCATGCCGATGACGGTTCCCAATAGCCCCATTAAAGGTGCGGCGCTGGCGATCATGGACAACACGTCAAGGTGTTTCTCAAGCGTGTTTTGAATGCCGACGGATTTGTCCTGCATGGCGCTTTCGACATCTTCATTTCTGTAGAAGGCTGATAAACCGGCCGCCATCAAGCTTCCAAGTGCGCTATGGGATTCCAGGCGGGCAATGTTTTGCCGGTCTTTGAACTGGGGTAGGGTTTTGCACACATCGCTTACCAGGTTTTCCGGGATCAAATCCTTTTTACGCAAAGCCCAAACGCGCTCAAACACGATTGCCAATGCGACCACCGAGCCAAAAATCAAAGGCCAAATTGGCCAGCCCGCCGCAGAAATGATTGACCACACAAGTAGACTCCTATTCAGTAAGACAGGGACTCTAGCGAAAAAACCAACATTACACAAATTACGCAAAAGTCGACATATTTGTTCATTGTGGATAACTTTGGGGAAAAGCCCTCCAAATTTTCGAATAATCAGTCTCTTGTGAGAAAAATGAACTTTTTGTGTATCGTATTTTGTTGTGTTTTTCTTTTTTAATCAGTTACTTGCATTTGTTTTCTTGTATTTCAGCCATGTTGCACAGAAAGTAGCTTTTTGTTAGCGCATGTGGAAATGTTCTGGTTTTTTAGCCAATTTGGTCTATAAATGATTGACTTAAAAACGGTTTTCTCGATCAGCCAGCTCGCCAGGCACTTAAATGATCATCTCCGTCATGAATTTGGATCTATCCGGATTCATGGTGAAGTCGCCTCTTTTACTCGGGCTTCGTCCGGGCATTGGTATTTGGCCCTGAAGGATGAGTCTGCGCAGATGAAAGCGGTCATGTTCCGGCAACGCAATGTTCTTGCAGGTTTTTTTCCGGCAGTGGGTGACAAACTTGAAGTGCTTGCTCAATTGGCCATGTATGAGCAGCGCGGCGAGTTGCAATTGATTATTGATGTCATGAAGAAGGCCGGGCAAGGCAATCTGCATGAACAGTACCTGCAACTGAAAACCAAATTGACTCAAGAGGGTTTATTCGAGTCTGCACGCAAGCGCCCACTGCCTTCGGTGGTTTTTAATCTCGGGGTGATCACTTCACTGCAGGCCGCAGCACTTGCTGATGTAAAACAGGCCTTGGCAAGGCGAGCGCCCCATGTTGAGTACTCGGTTTACCACACCGCGGTGCAGGGCGAACAGGCCGCAGCACAAATTATTGAGGCCCTTCGCAAGGCCGATTCAGCAGGCCACGAGGCCCTCATCCTTTGCCGTGGCGGAGGAAGCCTCGAGGACTTGTGGAGTTTCAACATGGAAGCCGTGGTAAGGGCAGTGGCAGCCTGCAAAACACCGATCGTGGTGGGTGTTGGGCACGAAACTGATGTGACCTTGGCCGAGTTTGCTGCGGACCTTCGCGCCGCCACGCCCACTGCCGCAGCTGAATTGATTAGCCGGCCGACTCGTGAATTGCTGACTGAAATCCAGGGATTGCATGTGGGTTTACGCAAGGCTTTGCGCCATCGCGCGCAAACCTTGGTGCAGCGGGTGGACAGGGCTGAGCTCGGGTTACTGACGCCCACGGCTTATCTGCATGCGCTTGAGTCACGTTTGAATAACGCAAGTAGTCGCCTGCCGCGCCTTGTTGAGCACAGTTTTCGGAGGGAAGCCAATTCAGTTCAGTCCTTGTGGGAATCCATTTCGCTTGAGATGAATGCGGTACAGGTTTCAGCCAATCGAGGTACTCAATCGCTTGAAAGTAGGCTGATGGGTGCGCAGCGGCGAGGAATCGCGGTATTGGACTCACGCCTGGATCGTCTTGACTCGGTGGTGGAGGCCGTTTCCCCTCAACGGACCCTTGAACGTGGGTATGCGTTCCTGCAACCACAGCACGGTGATGCGGTGATTCGCTCTGTGATGGATGTAGAACCTGGCGCTGCGTTGCGCGCCACACTGTCGGACGGTGAAATTTTGGTGAATGTGCGCGAGAAAACTGAGCTGCGCGGACCGTTGACCGAGGACGTCAAAAATTCAAGATAGAATCAAAGGGTTGAAATGCGGGGTTTTGCCCTTAGCTGAAGTTTTCGTATTGATTGAAGTGAGAGAGGATACTGATATGCAACACACACTGCCCGAATTGCCCTACGCGATGGACGCGCTGGCTCCCCATATTTCCAAAGAAACACTGGAGTACCACTACGGCAAGCACCACGCTGCTTATGTGACCAACCTGAACAATCTGGTAAAGGGCACCGAGTTTGAAAACTCCAGCCTGGAAGACATCGTCAAGAAGTCAACCGGTGGCGTGTTCAACAACGCAGCACAGATTTGGAACCACACCTTCTACTGGCACTGCCTGTCCCCTAACGGTGGTGGTGCGCCCACAGGCAAGTTGGCCGACGCCATCAATGCCAAATTTGGCAGCTTTGATGCGTTCAAAGAGGCCTTTACCAAAAGCGCAATTGGTAACTTTGGTTCCAGCTGGACATGGCTGGTAAAAAAAGCCGACGGTTCAGTGGACATAGTGAACACCAGCAACGCCGCCACACCTTTGACCACGCAAGACAAACCTCTGCTGACCTGCGATTTGTGGGAACACGCGTACTACATCGACTACCGCAATGCCCGCCCCAAGTACATTGAAACTTTCTGGAACTTGGTGAACTGGGAGTTTGCGTCGAAGAACTTCGAAGGCTAATCCCCCGAAATCCAGTTCAATATGCCAACCCCTCCTTGTGCCTACAGTGCGAGGAGGGGTTTGTTTTTGAGGCCTATTCCCTGGTTTCCAGGACCCGCTCTGGCACGTGTAGTTTTTCGCCTGCTTCAATCCCGCGAGTTGAAAACCAACCCCGGTTCATTTCCAGCGCAATTTTGGCGTTGCCGCTGGAGCAGTGAATATCAGACGTACCCGCTTTCATTTGCTCAATGTTCAGGATGGTGCCGTTGGGATCTGCAAAGGCGACATCAAGATCAATCAGGGTGTTTTTCATCCACATACATTGTGTTTCACTGCGTTTGAACACAAATAGCATTCCCGAATTTTTGCCCAGCTCCTTTCTGTTCATCAGCCCGATTTGACGGCTTAGATCGGTGTTGGCCAACTCTGCTTTCACATCATGTTGGCCCACGCGCATTTGCAGGGTTGGCAGTTGTGACTGGACTGGTCCTGCGGCGTTGCTTGAGCAGGAGGCCAGGCCCAGTGCTGTCATCGCCAGGGCAAACCTGAAAGTGGAGTGATATTGGTTGATGAGATCAAAGTGCATGAAATCTGGTTCCTGTCAGAGATCTGAAAGAAGATGGCGTTATTATACGGCTTGGCGCAATAAGGAATGCAATTTCATATTGCGAAATAATTGTGATTTTCGTAGTGAAGGGATACACTAGAGTGTTCCCTCTAACACACCAGAGAAGCAGCGGAGAGACCATGTACCAACACATTAAAGTCCCATCAGTCGGCGAAAAAATCACGGTCAATAGTGATTACTCGTTGAACGTACCCGATCAACCCATCATTCCATACATCGAAGGCGATGGTACTGGTTTTGACATTACCCCCGTGATGATCGACGTGGTCGACGCTGCTGTGGCCAAGGCTTACGGTGGCAAGCGCAAAATCAGCTGGATGGAAATTTATGCGGGTGAAAAATCGACCAAGGTGTATGGCCCCGATGTTTGGCTGCCCGAAGAAACCCTGGAAGTGCTGAAGGAATACGTGGTGTCTGTCAAAGGTCCCTTGACCACGCCCGTGGGTGGCGGTATTCGCTCCATCAACGTTGCACTGCGCCAGCAGCTTGACCTGTATGTGTGTTTGCGCCCGGTGCGCTACTTTGCTGGTGTGCCCAGTCCCGTGAAAGAGCCTCATAAAACCGACATGGTGATTTTCCGCGAAAACTCGGAAGACATTTATGCGGGTATTGAATACGAAGCTGAAACTGACAAAGCCAAGAAACTGATCAAATTCTTGCGTGAAGAAATGGGTGTGAGCAAAATTCGTTTCCCCGAAACTTCAGGCATCGGCATCAAGCCAATTTCCAAAGAGGGCACCGAGCGCCTCTTCCGCAAAGCCGTTCAGTACGCCATCGACAACAAAAAGCCCTCAGTAACAATCGTGCACAAGGGCAACATCATGAAGTACACCGAAGGCGCTTTTGCGGCCTGGTCGTACGCTTTGGCCAAGAACGAATTCGGCGCCGAACTGCTGGACGGCGGCCCTTGGATGAAAATCAAGGCTGCGCATGGTGACATCGTGATCAAAGACGTGATTGCCGATGCTTTCTTGCAGCAAATTTTGCTGCGCCCTGCTGAGTACAGCGTGATTGCGACCATGAACTTGAATGGCGACTACATTTCCGATGCATTGGCCGCTCAGGTCGGTGGTATTGGTATTGCCCCCGGTGCGAATCTGTCCGACTCCATCGCGATGTTCGAGGCTACCCACGGTACCGCACCGAAGTACGCCGGCAAAGACTACGTGAATCCAGGTTCACAAATTTTGTCTGCCGAAATGATGCTGCGTCACATGGGTTGGGTTGAGGCTGCTGATCTGATTATCACTTCCATGGAGAAATCCATTTCGTCCAAGAAGGTGACCTACGACTTCGCACGCTTGATGGATGGTGCTACACAGGTGAGCTGTTCCGGGTTCGGTCAGGTGATGATCGACCACATGTAACAGCCAGCTTTTGTGGCAAGTAAAAAAGCCCCTGTTACACGGGGCTTTTTTTATGGGCAAGAAAAAAGCCGGCTTGGGGCCGGCTTTCTTCTTAATCGGTGGTTTGATTATTTTACTTATCAGGCGGCGCTGGTTGCGTCCATCACAGAGATGTTCTGAGCCTGCTTACCTTTTGGTCCATCCACCACTTCAAAAGTCACTTTCTGACCTTCTTTGAGTGTGCGGAATCCAGATGCCTGGATTGCTGAAAAGTGGGCGAAAAGTTCATCGCTCCCTTGATCTGGAGTAATAAAACCAAAACCCTTTGCATCATTGAACCATTTTACGGTGCCGGTCGCCATCGCGAAACCTCCTTCAAAAAACAATACTTCGATCGGAACGCACGAACTTTCCGACAACTCGCCAGTCTGAACCAGCTTGCCTTCTATTCTTTGACCTGTTTGAGCTGGGGTCAACCATACAATAGATACATTTTTTAAGGGTTTACCCCTTGTAATAGACAGGTGTTGTCTACATCTTATGGGTTCAGGCTTTTCGGGTGATTGACCTGGTGGGTGACAGATTGCAAATTTGAGAGCGGGTTTGCATAATTTTTGAAGTGTTCCTGATTGAATTTTCAGGAAAAATTTCTAGCCTTCAATAAAGGCAGTGTATTGCTCTCTAATCCTTGTTGCGTGCCCCTTAGAAGTGATTACAATGAAGTTATGAGTTCGCAAAACAATCCATCAACAGTACTGGAATCGCAGACGCAAAAAGCGAAGCTGCCGCCGATGTATCAGGTCGTGCTCTTGAACGATGACTACACCCCCATGGAGTTCGTCGTGATTGTTTTGCAGAAGTTTTTTGGAAAGGGAAGGGAACAGGCCACCCAGATCATGCTGAAAGTGCATCGAGAGGGAAAAGGGGTCTGTGGGGTTTATCCCAAAGACATCGCCTCGACGAAAGTCGAAATGGTATGCGGATTCGCAAAGCAGCATCAACACCCGCTGCAGTGCGTGATGGAGGAAACATGATTGCGCAAGAGTTGGAAGTTAGTTTGCACATGGCATTTGTTGACGCACGTCAGCAAAAGCATGAATTCATCACGGTAGAGCACCTTCTATTGGCCTTGCTGGACAATCCTTCAGCGGCTGAGGTGTTACGTTCATGCTCATGCGATGTCGAAGAAATTCGAAAGAACCTGCAAAATTTCATCAAGGACAACACCCCTGTGGTATCGGGTCAGGATGAGGTGGACACTCAGCCCACACTTGGATTTCAGCGCGTTATTCAGCGTGCCATCATGCACGTTCAGAGCACCTCCAACGGCAAGAAAGAAGTGACTGGTGCAAATGTGTTGGTGGCGATCTTCGGTGAGAAAGATTCACATGCAGTGTATTACCTGCACCAGCAGGGTATTACCCGTCTGGACGTGGTGAACTACATTTCACACGGCATTACAAAAACTCCCCAGGCGCCTGCGCCGAAGCCTGAGAATTCCCAGAACGAGAATCAGGAGCAGGAAGCCGAGGCCACCCAAAACGTGGGTGACAAGCAATCGCCTCTGGACCAGTACACCCAGAATTTGAATGCATTGGCCAAGGAAGGGAAAATTGATCCGCTGATTGGCCGTGAGCAGGAAGTGGAGCGGGTTATTCAGGTGCTGTGCCGCCGCCGCAAAAACAACCCGCTCTTGGTGGGTGAGGCTGGTGTGGGTAAAACCGCGATTGCCGAGGGCTTGGCATGGAGAATTGTGCAGGGTGACGTGCCGGAAATTTTGGCAACAGCGCAGGTGCATTCACTGGACATGGGCGCGCTGCTGGCGGGCACCAAATACCGCGGCGATTTCGAACAGCGTTTGAAAGCGGTATTGAAACAGTTGAAAGCAAACCCGGATTCCGTGTTGTTCATTGATGAAATCCATACCCTGATTGGCGCAGGCTCCGCTTCTGGCGGCACGCTGGATGCGTCCAACTTGCTCAAGCCAGCCTTGTCCTCCGGGCAGCTGAAGTGCATCGGCGCAACCACCTTTACTGAATATCGTGGCATTTTCGAGAAAGACCATGCACTGTCACGTCGATTCCAGAAAATTGATGTGTCTGAGCCCACTGTGGAACAAACCATTGAAATTTTGCGAGGCCTCAAGAGCCGGTTCGAAGACCACCATGGCGTGAAGTACTCCAGCGCGGCCATTTCGGCAGCCGCTGAGTTGTCGGCCAAGTTTATCAACGATCGTCATTTGCCCGACAAGGCCATTGACGTGATTGATGAAGCCGGTGCGGCGCAGCGTATTTTGCCAAAGAGCAAGCAGCGAAAAACAATTACCAAGGGCGACATCGAAGAAATCGTGTCGAAAATCGCCCGCATTCCGCCACAGTCAGTCAATACCGACGACCGCAACAAGCTGGCCACGCTCGATCGCGATTTGAAAGCAACCGTGTTTGGGCAGGACCCGGCCATTGAGGCGCTGGCCAATGCCATCAAAATGTCGCGTGCCGGGTTGGGCAAGGCTGACAAGCCGATTGGCTCGTTCCTGTTCAGCGGCCCCACGGGTGTCGGTAAAACAGAGGTGGCCAAACAGTTGGCGTTCATTCTCGGTATTGAAATGCTGCGGTTTGACATGTCGGAGTACATGGAGCGCCATGCTGTTTCCCGGCTGATTGGTGCCCCCCCCGGCTACGTTGGTTTTGACCAGGGCGGTTTGCTGACCGAAGCCATTACCAAGAAACCGCATTGCGTGTTGTTGCTGGATGAGATTGAAAAAGCGCACCCTGATGTGTTCAACATTCTGTTGCAGGTCATGGACAATGGCACTTTGACCGACAACAACGGTCGTAAGGCGGACTTCCGCAACGTGATCATTATCATGACCACCAATGCAGGTGCAGAGGCTTTGACCAAGCGCGGTATTGGCTTTATGGAGTCGAAGGTTCAGGGCGACGAGATGGAAGACATCAAACGCATGTTCAGCCCCGAGTTCCGCAACCGCCTTGATTCTGTCATTTCCTTCCGCGCGCTGGATGAAGAAATCATTCTTCGCGTGGTCGACAAGTTCCTGATGGAACTTGAAGAGCAGTTACACCAGAAGAAAGTCGATGCAGTATTCACAGACGATCTGCGTAAACATCTGGCGAAAAAAGGTTTTGATCCACTCATGGGTGCCCGACCCATGCAACGTTTGATCCAGGACACCATTCGCAAAGCTTTGGCTGATGAATTGCTGTTTGGCAAGCTGGTCAGTGGCGGCAAGGTGACCGTGGATCACGACGTAGAAAACGACCAGGTGTCGCTGACTTTTGATGAAGGTTCATCAGGTCAGGAGTCGGAGAGCGGTACTGAGGTGGCGGTTGATTAAAGGCACTTTTTTAAGTCGGCCCGTCGGGATCAAGACTGTTTTTGTTGAAGTTTGAATAGCCTGGGTGTTCCTCTTGCGGACACCCAGGCTTTTTGTTTTCTGCAGCGGCTCACCGGTTCAGTTTTAAGATTGACTATTGGTGTACCTTGCCAAGGCAGCTCCGATTTCTACCTTTGTTTTTGGCTTGATAGAGTGCATGGTCGGCCAGTGCCATGGTGCGATCAATGTTGTCGCTGTGCGTGATGTCACAGATCCCCGCTGAGAATCCCACCTTGCCTTGTCCATTCAATCGGATTCTATCGACAATTCTTTGAGCGTCCTGGGCAGTGCAATTGGCCAGAAGCACCGCAAATTCCTCCCCTCCAATACGCGCGATCAGATCACCCGGCCTGAAATTCATTCGAAGTGTTTCGGCAAATTCGCGAAGCCGAATATCTCCGGCTTCGTGGCCGAAGGTGTCGTTGTATTGCTTGAAGTAGTCGATGTCAATAATCGCAACACTGCCTTGAAGCTGATTCTGCGCTTGCATTTTTCGGAGGTAGGCACTGGTCATGTCTTGCCATCCCCGGCGATTGAGCAAACCGGTGAGTGGGTCGCTGCGAGCCTGATTGCTCAGGTGAAGCAGTTCGAGTGCAAAGCGTTGGCGCAAATTTGATTGTCGCCACAATGTCAGGCTGACAAAACTCACGGAGTAAATCAACACCACCAGAGTGAGAATCAAGTTATTGCGCTGTAATTCATTGACCTTGTCATCGGCCATCGGTACGTCTTTCTTCAGAATCCTATTGAACACCCCAAGCTCGATCAGCCAGAACTCGATACTTTGGGTGTCGGGCTTGCCCATTGTTGCAAGTTGCTGGTCCATCGCGATCAAGTGTTCTCGAAGGCTTGCAACCGATTCAGTCAGCGCGCTGTGGGTGTTGATCGTTTCGATGACAGCCAGTCTCGCGGCCAGTTGATTGAGTAATTCTTGGGGTGAGCCATAACCTCGCGTTTCCAGACCAAGTTTGGTTTCATAGGCGTGCTCATTGTCGAGGTGATGCAGGGCCGTGCTTTGTACGACCAGGTCTTGCAGAGATACTTCAAGTAGTCGTCTCTTGGTCAAGTAACCTTGAATGTGATGTGCTTCGCTGTAGTTAAATACAGCCACTGCGGCGAGAATGATGCAGAGAGCCAACCAAAAATAACGGATGGCTTTTTCAGAACAGGGACGCAAATACCGTATTGCGTGAACCCACCATGTGTGGCCTGTAGATGTGGCTGGCCCGCCGCCTGAGTTCATTGTTGTCCTGAAGATTCACAATGACACTCAGTGGCAAATCCTCTTGGAGTGGTTCCTTCTGATTTTTTAACGGGTACCCGTGCTGCCGAATCCGCCTTCGCCACGCTCACTGGGCGTGAAATCGCTGACCACTTTGAAGTCGGCATGTGCCACGGGCAAGATGACCAGTTGAGCAATCCGCTCCATCGGTTCAATGGTCACTGGCGCCTGGCTGCGGTTCCACGCTGAAACCATTAGTGGGCCCTGGTAGTCCGAATCGATCAACCCCACCAGGTTGCCAAGTACCAAGCCTTTTTTGTGACCCAGGCCTGAACGGGGCAGAATGGTTGCACAGTAATTCGGGTTGCCGATGTACATGGAAAGACCGGTTGGCACCAGTTCAGCCTGGCCAGGTTGCAAAGTGAGTGGCTCATTCAGGCAGGCGCGCAGGTCGATGCCTGCACTGCCGGGTGTGCCATAGGCAGGCAATTGCTCTTGCATGCGCGGGTCGAGTACTTTCAGTTCAACTTGAATTTTCATGAGGGTACTTGTGTTCAGGAGTGTTTGGAAATGAAAGACAAAACTGCCTGTGCTGCTTGCAGTTTGTCCAGAGAGGCCAGGTATTCAGGGGGCAGTTTTTTACTGTAAATGGTTAACTCGGTTTGGTCGGCACCCAAGGCGTGTTGGGCCAAATTGCCAATGATGAATTGCGCTTTTTTGCTGTCCAGTTTGCGATTTGCATATTCATCCAGATTTTCTGTTTCGGCAGCAAAACCGACTACAGTCAGTGATTTTTTCTGACCACTGGCGAATTCGCCGACATCTGCAAGAATGTCCGGGTTCAGTTCGAATTCCATGTGCAGGCCTGGCGGCTGTCCATTCTGTTTTTTTTGTTTTTGAGCGCTCGGGTTCTTGATCCCGTAGTCGGCCACAGCGGCGACACCAATGAACAGGTCTTGTTGATCGATTTGACCGAATACTGCAGCATGCATTTGCCTGGCAGATTGAACATTCATCATGCGCACACCGTACGGTGTTGGCAAAGCGGTAGGGCCACTCACCAAACTTACTTCGGCACCCATTAACCATGCAGCTTGGGCCAAGGCATAACCCATTTTGCCACTGGATCGATTCGTAATCCCGCGCACTGGGTCAATGGCTTCAAAGGTCGGCCCCGCAGTCAGCAATACCTTTTTTCCACGCAGGGGTTTTTGGTTCACTGCCCGCGCCAGTTCCAATACGATCTCAAAGGGTTCCAGCATGCGGCCACTGCCCACTTCACCGCAAGCCTGTTCGCCAGCAGCTGGGCCAAACACATGCACACCATCGTTTTTGAGTTGATTGATATTGCGCTGGGTGGCCGGGTTATTCCACATTTCCACATTCATGGCCGGGGCAATCGCCATGGGGCAATTGCGGGCCAATACAAGGTTATCCAGCAAATTGTCAGCGAACCCATGTGCGTACTTCGCCAAGGAATTGGCCGTGCAAGGGGCAATCAACAAAAAATCGGCATTGCGGCTGATGTCGATGTGAGGCATGCCGCGGTCAATATTTTTGTCACTGTGCCCAGCTGGCCATTGCGACACATGCACAGCCTTGCCCGAAAGGGCTTGGAAGGTGAGCGGTGCAATGAATTGTGTGGCCGATTCAGTCATGACCACTTGCACCGAGCAGCCCTGTTTCATTAACAGGCGCACCAGCTCGGCCGATTTGTACGCGGCAATGCCGCCGCACACGCCCAGCACTACACGCAGTTGGTTCAAACCAGGAAGCGGTGGCAATTCGACAGGGCGCATGGGCATCAACCTTATTCGCTTTTTGCGGGTTTGGCGGCTTTATGTTCTTTGTTGAAAAACAGTTCGTCGATGATTAGACCGACTGCTCCCATGGTAATTGCAATGTCGGCCACATTGAATGCGGGCCAGTGATAATTTCCCACATAAAAATCGAGGAAATCGATCACTGCGCCGTGAGCGACACGGTCAATCAGATTGCCGATTGCACCGCCCAAAATACAGGCCAGGCAGAACATCGCGAATTTGCGGTGGCTGGAGGAGCGCATCATGAACAGAATGACAATCGACGCAATGACCGCCACAGCAGAAAGGAAATGTTTTTGCCAACCAGCCTGATCAGCGAGGAAGCTGAATGCAGCGCCTGGGTTGAGCACGTACACCAGGTTGAAGAAACCGGTGATTTCAACCACCGCACCCAAATCAAGGCGTGATTGAACCCACAGTTTGCTGACTTGATCAACCAGAATAAGCAGCAGGGAAAAACCGATCCAGGGGAGGATGGATTTTTTGGGTGCCCTCAAGGCGCCGGTTGCATTGGCCGGTTTGGCGGTTGGGGCTGGTTTTCTCGGCATGGGTTTAGACATGATCACGCACCTCGCCTTGGCCAAACAGATTGCTGACACAGCGGCCACAAATACCTGGGTGTTCTGGGTTTGCGCCCGTGTCGGGGCGCACATGCCAGCAACGCTCGCACTTTTCACCTTCTGCAATACCCACTTCGATTTTCTCCTCGGCCGCGGGGGCTATCTCAATGTTGGAAACAATGAACAGAAATTTCAGATCATCGCCCAAGCTTGCTGCGGCCTTGTACAAGTCGTCTGGCAAATGCAGTGTGGCTGTGCCTTGCAGGGATGAACCAATTTTGCCGTCCGTTCTCAGGTTTTCCAGTTCCTTCACCACGCGCGCACGCAGCGCGAGCAGCTCGGCCCACTTTCTGCCCAGCGTATCTGCGTCAGCTACCTGTGGCACCTTGTAGAATTCATTGCAGAAAATGGACGGCTCAACGTTGCCCATCACCTCACGGGCTTCCTCAGCGGTGAAGCTGAGGATTGGTGCCATGAGGCGTAACAAGCTGTGTGTAATGTGGTAAAGCGTTGTTTGCGCGCTGCGGCGGGCCTTGGAGTTTACGCCAGTGGTATACAAGCGGTCTTTTAGTACATCCAGATAGAATGCACCCAAGTCTTCGGAACAGAAAATTTGCAGCTTGCTGACAATTGGGTGGAACTCGTATTTGATGTAGTGCGCTTCGCACTCACTTTGCAGGTTTGCAAGTAGCGTGAGCGCATAACGGTCAACCTCGGCCAATTCTTCTGTAGGAACCGCCTCGGTGGCAAAGTCGAAATCAGAAATATTGGCCAGCAAAAAGCGCAGGGTGTTGCGAATGCGTCGATAGCTTTCGACCACGCGCTTCAGGATTTCATCGGAAATGGTGAGCTCGCCAGAATAGTCGGTGCTGGCCACCCAAAGACGCAAAATTTCTGCGCCCATTTTGTCGGACACCTGCTGAGGCGCAATCACGTTGCCCACTGATTTGCTCATTTTGCGGCCTTGACCATCCACCACAAAACCATGGGTGAGAAGGGCTTTGTAGGGCGGCACGCCGTTGATCATACAGCTGGTGAGCAATGAAGAATGGAACCATCCCCGATGCTGGTCAGAACCCTCCAGATACAAGTCGGCCGGGAAATGGCTTTCATCGGTATGGCTGCCGCGCAGCACTGTTTCGTGCGTGGTACCAGAGTCGAACCAAACATCCAGCGTGTCAGGGTTTTTTACGTAGTCTTTGGCTTCGTCACCAATTAATTCTTCAACCGATACGTGCTGCCAGGCTTCGATGCCTTTCTTTTCGATCAACTGCGCGATGGTTTCAATCAGTTCAGGCGTGCGTGGGTGCAGTTCGCCGGTCTCGCGGTGAACCAAAAATGCCATGGGCACGCCCCACTGGCGCTGGCGCGAGAGGGTCCAGTCTGGCCGGTTGGCGATCATGGCGTGCAGGCGCGCCTTGCCCCAGGCCGGGAAAAACTCGGTGGCTTCCACTCCCGCCAGCGCTTTCTCGCGCAGACTGCCGCTGCCATCGTTGGGTTTCACATCCATGCCTGCAAACCACTGCGACGTGGCGCGGTAAATGATTGGGGTTTTGTGGCGCCAGCAGTGCATGTAGCTGTGACCAAATTTCACTTGTTTGACAAGCGTGCCTACTTCGATCATTTTTTCAACAATGAGCGGGTTGGCTTTCCAGATGTGCAGGCCACCAAAAAATGGAAGGGAGTCGGCATATACACCATTGCCCATCACTGGGTTGATGATGTCAGCGTCTTTCATTCCGTAGGCTTTGCTGGTTAAAAAGTCATCGACACCGTAGGCTGGTGAGCAGTGAACAATGCCTGTACCCGCGTCCGTGCTGACATATTCGGCCAGGTAGACAGGGCTTAAGCGGTCATAGAAAGGGTGCCTGAATGAAATGCCTTCCAGCGCAGCGCCTTTGGCTGTGGCGATTTCAGTGCCCTGTAGCTCATAGCTTTCCAGGCAGGGCTTCACTCGTTCCTGAGCCAACAGCAGAAATTTACTGCCCACATCAATCAGGCTGTACACCAGCTCTGGGTGCATGTTCAAGGCCTGGTTCGCAGGCAAGGTCCATGGGGTGGTGGTCCAGATGACCAGCTGACCTGGCTTGGCTTGCAGTGTGGACAAGGGCACATTGAAGGCGGTGGCCAGTTTGTCCAATTGGGTGTTGTCAAATGCAAACCCAACATCCACAGCAATGTCTTGTTTGTCCTTGTACTCCACCTCGGCCTCGGCCAAGGCTGATCCGCAATCGAAGCACCAGTTCACGGGTTTCAAGCCGCGGAATACATAACCCTTTTCCATGATTTTACCCAAGGCGCGAAGCTCGTCTGCTTCGTTGCCAAAGTTCATGGTTTTGTAGGGGTTGTCCCAGTCGGCCAGCACACCCAGTCGAATGAAGTCTTTTTTCTGGCGTTCAATTTGCTCGGCGGCGTACGCGCGGCTTTTTTCCTGAACTTCCAGAGTTGGCTTTCCCTTGCCGATGGTTTTTTCAATCTGGATTTCAATGGGCATGCCATGGCAATCCCAGCCGGGTACGTAACGGGCATCATAGCCGGCCAGGCAACGGCATTTCACGATGATGTCTTTCAGGATTTTGTTGACCGCGTGGCCAATGTGAATATCGCCATTGGCATAAGGTGGGCCGTCGTGCAGCACAAATTTTGGCTTTCCTGCCTTGGACTGGCGAATCGCCTTGTACAAGTCTTCCTTGCACCATTGTTCAACCCAGTTCGGTTCTCGCGCTGGCAAATTGCCACGCATAGGAAAGGGTGTATCGGGCAGGTTCAGTGTGTTCTTGTAATCCATGTTGGGTCAACAGCCTGTATTTGAAATCTTGGGTTGGTTGGCAGCCAGCAGGGTCATGGCCTTTGCCGTGTCCTTGTGCATCTGCTCAACCATAGTATCGAGCGAATCAAAGTGTTGCTCCGGGCGAATGTGTGCCAGCACCTCGATGCGCAGCAGTTTGCCGTAAGCATTGCCTTGCCAGTCTGGAATGAATGTTTCCAGCAAAATTTGATCGGATTGTTCAACGGTGGGGCGCACGCCCATGCTGGCGACTGCAGGAAGTGGCTGGGGCTCAAGCCCATGCACCCACACCGCCAAAATACCGGTGAGTGCGCTGGCCCGCCCGGCTATGCGCAGGTTCATGGTGGGAAAGCCCAGGGTACGTCCCAGTTTTTTACCATGCACAATGTGCCCGGAATACACCAGCGGATGCCCCAGCATGTAAGTGGCTTTGGCCACATCGCCGGCTTTCAGGGCTTCCCGAATGTTGGAACTTGAAACCCGACTGCCGTCGCTTTGAACTTCAGCGAGATCATTCACGGTGAAACCGTGCTCTTCGCCCAGTTTTTTGAGCAAGGCGAAGTCACCGGCACGTTTGGCACCGAAGCGAAAATCGTCACCTACCCAGATTTGCCTGGCATTGAGTTGTTGCATCAATACCTCAAGCACGAAAGCCTCAGGGTTCAGGGTTGCCATTTGTTTGTTGAAGGGCAAAATACACACCTGCTCGATCCCGCAGCGCTTCATTTCAATCATCCGGTCGCGCAATGTTGAAATTCTGTCGAGCTTGAATGCCGGGTTGAAAAATTCTTTCGGGTGCGGATGCAGTGTCACCACGGTGGGCACCAAATCCTGTGCGCGTGCCGCGGACACGACACGGCGGAACAACTCGGCATGGCCGGAGTGAACGCCGTCGAAGTTTCCAATGGTGAGCGCAGTGCCCTTGGCAAATGAGTGTGGCCGGGGGCGGCGAATGATTTTCATACCGAGTGTGTCGGCTCTTTAGTGGTTGCAAAACAACCGGTCATTATAAGGCCTGAATGGTGAAAAATAGGGCTTTTTCGCCCGCACAGTGATAAACTCGCGCCATGCAAAATTCCACACCTTCCGTCGTCATTTTGATCTCGGGGCGGGGTTCAAATCTGAATGCCCTGATCGATCATGCCAAACAGACCGGGGCCTACCAAATTCGTGCAGTCATTTCCAACCGTCCCGCCGCGGCTGGCTTGGCTTTGGCGACGTCGGTGGGGCTCGATACAGCTATTGTTGACCACACTGAATATGAAAGTCGGGAAGCCTTTGATGCTGCGCTGGCTGGATTGATCGACCAGTATCAGCCCGACTGGGTGGTGTTGGCAGGTTTTATGCGTGTGCTCACTGAGAGCTTTGTCAACAGGTACTTGGGCCGTTTGGTGAATATTCATCCTTCGCTGTTGCCGGCTTTTCCTGGTTTGAAAACCCATCAGCAGGCGCTGGATGCCGGGGTTCGTGTGCACGGCGTCACTGTACATCTGGTGACGCCCGAACTGGACCATGGACCAATTGTGGATCAAGCCTTGTTGCAAGTGCTACCCAATGACACGGCGGAAACCCTCGCTGCACGGGTTTTAGGGCTTGAGCATCAAATCTACCCCCGTGCGCTGGCTGCATTGGCCAGCGGGAAAATAAAAATGGTGAACGGAAAGCTGGAAGGCACATTGGCCAACGCGCTGGTTCACGCAATTCAATAAAACAGGATATTCAATTATGGCCGGGTCTACTAAAAAAACCCCATTTCGCAAACCCAGCACACGGCGCGATAGCAAGGAAGTGCGTCAAGGTGCCCAGTCGCGTTACGGCCTTGTGAGCACAGTTGCACAGTTGATTGATCTATTGGCCCAGTTTGAAGGCCCAGCAGATGCGGCGATTTCCCGGTTTTTTAAAGACCATCCCGAGTTGGGCGGCCGAGACCGCCCCATGGTGGCCGAGGCTGTGTATTGCTGGTTGCGTTATCGTTACCGAATCAATCATTTGGCACAGTCGGGCGAGGGCCCATCTGTGGTTCGACAGGCGAAGCTGGCTTTGTTGTGGTCTGGCGCGCCAGAGCAAATTTGGTCTGCAGGCAAGCAGGCTGATAATGAGTGGTTGAGCCGTGTGATCAATATTTCAGCCGATGATCTGGGTGTCGAGGCGCGCACTTGTTTGCCAGAATGGTTTTACAACAAACTGGTTGAGCAATTCGGAGTTGATCGAGCCGAGTCATTCTCGCAAGCGGTGCTCAAGGCCGCGCCACTGGATTTGCGTGTAAATACGGTGAAAGCCAGCACCACCGACCTCTTGGCTGCTTTGACCAATATGGGCATTCAAGTGAACCCGATTGAAGGCTTGCCCGAGGGGTTGCGCGCCGTGGGCAAGCCCATCGTGGGTAAAACTGAGGTGTTTCAGGAAGGTTATTTCGAGGTGCAAGACGCCGGTAGCCAGTGGGTTAGTCGCCTTGTGGCCCCGCGCCGGGGTGATCTGGTCATCGATTTTTGTGCAGGTGCGGGCGGCAAAACACTGGCCATCGGCGCTCAAATGAAGAATACAGGCCGCATTGTGGCACTGGACACTTCGGAAAAACGCCTGGTGAAGTTCAAGCCACGTGCGGCTCGTTCAGGCTTGAGTAACTTCTACACCATGGTGATCAATGACGAAGCTGATCCTCGCTTGAACAAATATTTTGGCAAGGCCGACCGGGTCGTCACCGATGTGCCTTGTAGCGGCATGGGAACCTTACGGCGTAACCCGGATCTTAAATTTAGACAGAATGTGCAGAGTCTGTCAGAATTGACCGCGAAGCAAAAATCCATCATCGAGCATGCAGCCAAATTGGTGAAGCCCGATGGTCGGCTTGTTTACATCACATGCAGTGTTCTTCGCGACGAGAACGAAGACATTGTCAATGCGTTCCTGGAAAGTCATCCGGAATTCCGGCTTCGCCGCTGGACTGAGGTGTTGAACCCCGGAGAACGGCCTGTCAAGGCGAACACGACTGACGACATGCTTCGATTGTGGCCAGAGGATGGTGAATCTGATGGCTTCTTTGCAGCAGTGTTACAACGTTCCAAAGCCTGAACTGAATATAAATTCCAAATGTGTTCCGGCTTTAAAAGTACACTTGTACACTGAAAATATGATACGGCTCCTTCAGAAGCAAATTGAGATGGCCGTAACCTTTGAAATACGACCTGTTGAGAGTTAGTGAATATGATTGAATTTTTGACCTCGGGTATAACCGGCGCAAGCATCGGCCAGATGGTGATTTACACCCTGATCGTGACCCACATCACCATTGTGGCGGTGACTGTTTACCTGCACCGTTGCCAGGCTCACCGTGCTCTGGAAGTGCACCCAGCGCTGGCGCATTTTTTCCGCGCCTGGTTATGGTTGACCACCGGCATGAGTACTCGTGCATGGGCAGCCATTCACCGCAAACACCATGCCAAGTGCGAAACCCCGGACGATCCCCACAGCCCACAAACCCGTGGGTTGAAAACAGTATTCTGGCGCGGTGCAGAGTTGTACCGGGCGGAGTCAAAAAACAAGGAAACACTGGCCAAATACAGCCATGGCACACCGAGCGATTGGCTGGAGTTCAATGTGTATGAGCGTTTTCCATGGCAGGGCGTAGGCTTTACCCTTGTGCTCAGCTTCATCCTGTTTGGTTTTCCAGGCGTAAGTATTTGGGCCATTCAAATGTTGTGGATTCCTGTATTAGCCGCAGGTGTGATCAACGGCATTGGTCACTACTGGGGTTATCGCAATTTTGATTGCCCCGACGCAAGCCGCAATATTTCGCCGATCGGTATTCTGATTGGTGGTGAAGAGCTGCACAACAACCACCACACCCATGCCACGTCTGCCAAGTTGAGCAACAAGTGGTATGAGTTTGACATTGGCTGGATGTACATCAAGATTTTCAGCTTCCTGGGTTTGGCTAAAGTGAAGAAGGTGGCCGAGTCACCGAAATTTTCATCTGAAAGCAAGCCCGTATTGAGTTTGATGACTGTGCAGGCGGTTGTGAATCACCGTTACGATGTCATGGCCCGTTACGCCAGTTCCATGCGCAAGGCATTCCGGTCCGAAGTGGCGGCTTTGAAGCAAAAAGCTGCAAATGCCCAGGAGCGCAAGGTGTTGTCCAAAGGCACCAAGTTGTTGTCGATCGACGAGAGCAAGCTGTGCGATGTGCAGCGCGCCGAGTTGGCCCAATTGTGTGCCCAGTCCAAGATGATCAACACTTTGGTTGAAATGCGGACTGAGCTTCGCCAAATTTGGGAGAAAACCAATTTGAGCCGAGAGCAAATGCTGGTGCAGTTGCAAGCCTGGTGCGAGCGTGCTGAGCAAAGCGGTATTCGCTGGCTGGAAGACATGTCGATTCGGATTCGCCGCTACGCAGCCTGATTTGAAAGGTGTTTGATGGATGAAAGCCGCTGGTGAGAATCAGCGGCTTTTTTCTTTTCCTGTAGCGGCGTGCTGGTTGGGTTCTGGTGATTTGCATCGCGCAACATTATCCCGCCAAGATCCAAGTCGAATTCCCCGCTTTTGATTCTGGCTCGGTGTATGCGAAACGCCAAAGCGTCTTCGCATCGACCTGCGGTCGCCCCTCGCTGCGAATCAAGCCGGGCGACTTGATCTTGAATCGGCGGAATGATGCAACGCTGCTGCAAATCACTCAAGCCACTTCTACATCAACTATTATGCCTCGCCGAAGCGGTGGCCAACAAAAAACCCGCTCTGAATTTCAGTAGCGGGTTTCTGTGGAAACGGCGAAAGTAAGTGAATTACTTCAGCTTGGTTTCTTTGTATGACACATGCTTACGAACCACTGGATCGTATTTCATGATTTCAATTTTCTCGGGCTTCGTGCGCTTGTTCTTGGTCGTGGTGTAGAAATGACCAGTTCCAGCTGAAGATTCGAGTTTGATTTTTTCGCGACCACCTTTAGCCATGATTTACTCCTGCTTAGATTTCGCCGCGTGCACGGAGATCGGCCAAAACAGCATCGATGCCGTTTTTGTCGATAGTGCGCAGGGCGTTATTAGTTAGACGCAGGCGAACCCAGCGGTTTTCGCTTTCAACCCAGAACTTGCGTGACTGCAAGTTAGGCAGAAAACGACGTTTTGTTTTGTTGTTGGCGTGGGAAACTTTGTTTCCTACCATCGGGCGCTTACCCGTTACTTGACATACGCGAGCCATGATGACCCCAAAAAATTCAGCAAATTAGTGTATCTGCAAAACCACACGGCACGAATTGCCAAGCCATGGATTTGCGGCGAAGTCCAAGATTGTAACCAATTACTAATCTTTTGCCCAGCCTTTTTTGCGGAAAAACTCAAAAAGGTGGGCGATTGTGCAGTCTGTAGGAGTAACGACAGTTCGGTCCAACGACCAAATGATCCACCAACTCAATATCAACCAGTGCCAAAGCTGATGAAAGCTCGCGGGTTAGGCGGTCATCTGCATTACTTGGGGTGCAGCAGTCGCTGGGGTGATTATGCGCCACCATGATGCGGGGCGCATTGGTTTGTATGGCAAATTTAAGTACCTCACGGGGAAAAACCACTGTTTTGTTCACGGTGCCGCAGGAGAGTATTTTGTGGTCCAGTACTTTCAATTGGCTGTCCAGGGCGATCACCAGAAAATTTTCGATTTCGCTGAAGCCGATTTGTACGCGCACAAACTGTTCGAAAAGATCGGGAGAGCCAAGCAGGCTGTTGGACGCCTCTTGCAATTCATGACTTAAACAACGCTTGGCCATTTCCAGGCAGGCACGCAGTTGGGCGTATTTGGCTTCGCCAAGGCCCCGAACCTGAACCCATTCAGTCAGAGAGACTCGATTCAGGTTTTGCAGGCCTCCAAATTGCGTGATCATTTCACGGGCCAGGTCGACCGCACTTTTTCCAGGCAAGCCAGTGCGCAGGAAAATGGCAAGCAATTCAGCATCTGAAAGCGCTTGCGCGCCCTGTTTGATCAACCGCTCGCGGGGGCGATCGTGTTTGGGCCAGCTTTGAATACTCATGAAGAATTGAACCTGAAAGCCACTTGGTGGCCTTCAGTTCAGTCAAGTTCCCGGACAACCGACCGTAATACGAATTTCATGACAGGGTATTGCCCAGTTGATGGAGTAGAGACGCTTGCACGATTTCGATCCAGTATCCGTCGGGGTCTTTGATGAAGGCGACGTTTTTCATCTTGCCTTGTTCCGGGCGTTTCACATAAGTAACCTGATTTTCGTCAAACCAGTGAACAGCGGCCGCCAGATCGGGCACGGAGAAGCAAATGTGTCCGAATCCCTGTGGCTGCTGATTGCCATCGTGATATTTGAAATCCGGGTCGTTTTCAGTGCCCCAGTTGTGGGTTAACTCAAGAATGCCAGTCTGGCTGAATGTCCATGCTGTCCGGGTGCCTTCATCTTCGGGTATTTCGTCGGCCTCGGAGACTCGAGCGAGGAAGTACAGCGAAAACTTCATTTCGGCAAAGTCCAGCTTCCGAAGCACCCGCATACCCAACACCCGGGTGTAAAAATCGAGTGAGACGGCAGGGTCTTTCACCCGCAACATGCTGTGATTCAGCACGAAACCTTGCGTGGCCTTCGGCACTGTTGGGCTGACTCCGGGGTGATTCTCTGTGTTAAATGCCATGGTTTTCAAACTCCTTAATACGTTTTTTAATGCAAATGTCGCATGTTCACCTATATGTTACTACCACAATGTGAGGCCGGACCTGTAATGACCCAGTGAAATTCTGCTCAGGTGATAATGAAGGAGAAATCACCGATGAGCATAGAAATGAACGACGACATCAAGCGCTGGACAGCCAAGCGCAAAGCAGCCCTGGTCATGGATATTATTCAGGGCAAGACCACAGTCTCAGAGGCCAGCCGAACATTTGATTTATCGCCCTCTGACATTGAGAACTGGGTCGATGAAGCCAAGCGGGGCATGGAGAATGCTCTGAAGGCCAAGCCTTTTGAAGTCAAAGAACTGTACGAGAAGCAAATCAAGGACCTTCAGGAAGCGTACGGGGAGGCCATGCTGGAGTTGCGTGCCAGAAAAAAGCTTCAGTCCCTTCTGGGCGAGGAGGACGACAAATGATTCTCCAAATTCAGCAGGGACTGCTTGAAGACGGTTTGAAAGTCAGCATCGAGAAGCTTTGCCGATGGTTTGAAGTGCCACGCAGAACGGTTTACTACAAGCCCACCAAAGCCGCACCCAAGGTCAACGAGGCTTATGTCAAGCCCATCAAGGCCATGATTGAAGAGAACCCAGCCTTTGGCTATCGTACCGTGGCTTACTTGCTCAACATGAACAAAAATACCGTGCAACGAGTGTTTCAGTTGATGAGCTGGCAGGTGCGCAAGCGTCCTGTTGGATTCAGGCCTCGTGTACAAGCCTAACCTGCCGATGCGCAACGGCCGGATGAACGTTGGGCCACAGACCTATGCCGTGTTTGGTGTGGCAAAGACGGCTGGGCTAGCTTGGCATTGGTGATTGATTGCCACACGCGAGAACTGTTGGGCTGGCATTTGAGTCGAAGCGGTAAATCAGCCACGGCAGAGTATGCGCTGGAACAAGCCCTTATCAGCCGCTTTGGCGTACTTGGAAAGGTCTCAAAACCCTTCCTGCTGCGTTCGGACAATGGCTTGGTACTCTGCTCGCGAAGCTACACCGCACTGGTGCGCAGCTACGGTTTGCAACAGGAATTCATCACGCCTTACAGCCCTGAGCAAAACGGCATTGTAGAGCGCGTGATTCGAACCCTCAAAGAGCAGTGCGTGCACCGCCATCGGTTTGAGACCATCCAGCATGCCAGCCGAGTGATTGCAGACTGGATTCAGTTTTATAACACCCAAAGACCTCACCAGGCCCTGGGCATGAGAACACCCGCTGAGCAGTACCAATTAGCGGCCTAATGGCTCGGGCACTGCGCAAATCAGGGTTACGTTGACAGGCGGCATGTTTCCAATACCCAGACGGGGCAATCTGAAATGCCTTGCAGATTGACTCGACCCCAAAAGTTTGGCGATGTTCGTCGATGAAGCGCCTCATTTCTTTTTGAGGCGGTCGAGTTCCGCCTGGGCGAAAAAAGCGCTGGCCAATCGAAGTATTTCATTGGACTGCCGAAGCTCTTTGACTTCGCGTTCCAGCGCTTTGACACGCTCCTTCTCAGCCGTGGTCACGCCATCGCGAGTGCCGCTGTCAACTTCATATTTGCGTACCCATTCATTCAAGGTCTGTGGGGTGCACCCCACCTTCGGTGCAATTGATTCAATGGCTGACCAAAGTGATGGGTAATCCTTGCGGGCTTCTTGCGTCATGCGAACCGCTCGCTCGCGCACTTCAGGGGTAAAGCCTCGGGCATTGGCGATTCAGCGCACTTGGGGCCGCAGATGGCCTTAGAAGGCCTTCATGTGCGCCGTTTGGAATTAGACCAAGCGCTTGATGTTGTAACACGTGGCCATCATCGTCATGGCAAAGTCAGCTCGACTTTGGCCCACCGTGCGCAGCAGCTTGCCGCCAATCTGGTGAATCGATGCAAACACATGCTCTACCCTTGCGCGGGTTTTGGCGATGGTTCTGTTGCGCGCCTTGGCCCTTTGCGTCAGCGGCTCGTTCTTTGCACCTTTGGCCTGAATCCGGTTGACTAGCCCTTGCGCCTGGAGCCACTGGCTATGCTGGACACTGGGGTAGGCTCTGCCGGCAAACACTTGGGTGCCGGTGTTGTGTGGATTGACCAAGTCTTGGAAGTCCTGGCTGTCGTGCACGCTGGCGATGTTGGTCTTGAAGGCGCGGATGAATTTGTACTTGCTGTCGACGTTGACCGACAGTTTGTAGCCAAAGTGGCTCTTGCCGTGCTTTTTGGTTCAACTCGCTTCAGTGTCTTTTTGCCGGCGCTTGGGCGCGTTCCATTCTGCTGGGGTGGCCTTTTGCTCAATGATCTTTTTTTCCGCTTGCGTGATGTGCTGTTTGGGCGAGGGAACCAAGGTGGCTTCGACAATCTGCCCACCTCGTGCAAAAACCCTTGGCGCAACAATTGAGCCGTCACGGCATTGAACAGGGCCTGAGCACCCGCACTGCCTATCCGGTTCTCAAAGGTCCAGATGGTGGCGCGATCGGGTATGTTGCTCACCTCGCGCAGCCCACAGAATCGCTGGTAGGTCATGCGGTCGAGCAACTGGAATTCCATCTGCTCATCGGACAAGTTGTACAGCCGTTTGGGCACCAAGATGCGAACCATGGTCTCGGTGGGAAACGCAGGTCGTCCACCCAATGGGGATTCGGCTCGCGGGGCGATTCGGTCAACCTCGGCCGCCAGTGCCGAGAATTGAATGTGGGCCTCGATGCGCGGCAAGGGATCACCCAAGCATTCAATCTTTCGCTCATGCGCTTCGTGAGCAAACAGATCATGCTTGAGGGCAGATTTCTTGGGCTTGGTGCGCTTGATCATTGAGTCGGAGGCCTACATGCGGTGAACTGTGGCAATATCTTATAGCCACACCCAAGGCTCAGAGGGGTGGGTGGGTTTTTCGAGGTGCCCTCGTAGATAACGACCTCATCGAGCTCTTTGCCTTTTGCCTTGTGCCTCGAAAGAGCGGCTTTTGACACAGCACTGTTGTACACGGCAAACACGTACGCTGCCTCTTTGTCGGAATAGCTTCGTACTATTTGAATGCGTCGGCTATGGCATCAAACACCAGGCGCACCCGTTTTGGTACAGGTCCACGCTGAGGCCTGTACACATAGATATCCCACGGCGCACACGCATCAGCCTCCAGGACGCGCACGAGACGCTTGGAATTGACGTGTTGCTCAGCAAGGTAATCAGGCAATTGTCCAAAAGCCACCCCCGACAGAACTGCATCGCACTCTGCCTCAGGGTCGTCAGTTACAAATGCAAACGGCTCGGGCAACATACGGCGCTCTTTGCTAAAAAACCAACTCCAAGGTCGGCCCGTGCTGTGGTCAATCAGCCCTGTGGTTGGTAGCGTTGATAGTTCGGAGATTTGCTGCGGTGTGCCGTAGCGCTTGATGAGATTCTGGCTGCCATATACCCCAAAGCCCACCGAACCCACTTTGCGCACCACAAAGCGATTGTCTTTGAATAGACCCATTCGAACACCGACATCAATCTGCCCGTCAACAACATCGGCAAGTTCATCAGAAAGTCGGATATCGATGACGATGCCTGGATGAAGACGTGCAACTTTGTTAAGCGCTGGCAGCACCCGTAACCTGCCAAGGCTGCGAGGTGCTGTGATACGAACGCGGCCAACCAGTTCGGCGGGTGCTTGTGGCGATGCAGGTGCGAGGACAGCCTCCATCTGCTCCAGGCTAGCCCGTGCGCGCGGCGCAAGTTCGGCCCCGAATTCGGTGACATTCACCCGGCGAGTGGTGCGGTGAAACAGCAATTCGCCATAGTGCGCTTCGAGTTCCTGTATGGCCCGTGTTACTCCTTGAGGCGACATCCCCAAAAGCATTGCAGCTTCTCGGAAGCTGTCAGCTTCGGCGGCCACGCAAAAAATTTTCAACCGGTCTTCTAGCTTCAGCATGTGACAGAAAATCTGAAAGTGTTCTTATATTCATTGTCGCATTGCCAGGAATACATAATTTCTTTTTATTCCATTTACACGATTAATGTGACGTGGGAAACTGGCAATGATCACCTTTCATTAAATGGAAATTCTGTGAAGATTGATATCCGTCCCTTTGGCATCATGATAGCGGCGTTGCTTAATTCCGCCAGCTTGCCTGCGCATGCAGGGCCACCCAACGTCGCTTCTTGGCTGATACTTCATACGGATCGGGAAGAATCCCGTGATCAATCTGAATCTTTGGGCAATGAACTGGATTTGAACGGTTCCAATGTGACTGTTCTGGCTGTACCTGATAGCTCACATCGATCCGCGAATCAGGATGTGGGGTCAGCTGAATTTTTTGTTGGCAAAGCAATTTCAACCTTTCTTTCAGAGTTGAAGTAAAACAGCAGGGTAGGGTTAAAAGAGATGGATTGGGTTCCCATGGTCTTCGTCACGTTCAAACTTCTCGTGCTCGGTACGGGCATGTTCTTCGCCATCAAATGGCATTACGATCGAGGGAATAAAAACAGGGCGCAGCAAAAGAGCGCAGTGTTGCGCGTCAGCGGAACGGTTGCCGTGGTCTTTGTGCTGCTGCTGTTGGGTCTATTGCTCGTCACTTTCTTCGTTGGCGAAATGCTAGGTTTGGATTTGACCTTGCCGTGATGTCCATGAATCCGCTGAACATCTTCAGTACGAGTAGCCGTGCGGTACCCAGAAAAAAAAGTCAACCACCGCTAAGTAGTTGAGCTTCATGAGCATTGGGTTGCGGGGGCAGGGTTTGACATTTATCTACTACCGCCTGCGGTGGAATATCCCAATTAAAGACCACAGGTTGATTCAATAGAGAAAAACGGCCGAGGGGACTCATCCGCGATAAAAAGCTGAGTTACAGCTGCCAGCATTCAGACCAACAAGTATAGCCAACAACTGGTGTGGGTGTTTTTTACTAGACCGAAGGGTCGTTGGGTGCAGTAACCACTTTGGAGGCTCTTAGTCAGGGAGAAGTTGATGCAGTGTCAATCTCCGCCAAAGGATTTTATGAGCGGAAGGGGCAGTTGAGCCCATGCCGCTCACTCAATGCGGGCAGATATCTCATACCAAGACAGAGAAACGACGGGTGTCGTTTTGGCTCGCTACGATGCTTTAGGTAAGGGCTTGCTACAGCAAACGAGATAGGTTTGTGACTGTAACAATGACTTTTTTCATCCCGGTCGTCAGGTCAACGCCCGGGATGAGATTTTGGCTTCCATAAACCCCAAAGATCAGTCTGTCCGACAACAACTGCAGCAGGTTCGTCGAAAAGTCGACTATCGATGACGATACTTGCATGAAGACTCGTTCTTTGTTAAGCACTGGCAGTAGCCGTAACGGCGCTGTGATGCGAACGCGACCAGCCAGTTCAGCGGGTCCGTGTGGATTCAGCATTTGACAGAAAATCTGAAAGTATTCTCATGTTTATTATTCCATTTTCAGGAATTCCAAATTCCTTTTTATTCCATATACACGATTAATGTGGAGTGGGAAACTAGCAGCGATCAACTTTCATTAAAAGGAAACTCTGTGAACATTGACATCCATCCCTTTGGCATCATGATTGCCGCGTTACTCACTTCGATCAGCTTGCCTGCGCATGCAGCCAAGCCAACTGCTCCCGCAGAATGTGCCGCGTTACCCACCCATGCCCAGCTACACGAGGCGTTGGTGCTCGCACGCAAGGCTAACAATGCTGGCTTCAACTTAGAGATGTGGGGCACTGTGGTGTCGCGTAGTGGAACGGTGTGTGCGGTGGCGTTCACAGGGAAAGGGTTGGGTGACCAGTGGCCGGGAAGCCGGGCTATATCAGCACAGAAGGCCTACACAGCCAATGCGTTCAGCCTACCAAGTTTAGCTTTGGCAACGGCCAATCTTTACAGCGCTGTCCAACCCGGTGGTAGCCTCTTCGGCCTGCAAGAGAGTAACCCGGTAAATCCTGCCTTGGCGATGCAAGGCCCAGTAAGTGCGTGGGGCCAACCCAATGATCCGCTGGTTGGTCAACGCATGGGAGGCATCAATGTGTTTGGAGGAGGTTTGGCTTTGTACAACAACCAGGGCGCATTGCTAGGTGCTGTGGGTGTATCGGGTGACAGTTCTTGCGCTGACCATGCCATTGCATGGCGTACTCGCAACAACCTCAAACTTGACTACGTACCAAGCGGTGTGGGGCCCGGTGGGGTTGACCAGATCGCTTACCAAGGAGACTGGAAGCAACCTCATTGCATTAAGGCAGATTTGGAAGACGCAGTAGTCCGTGCCCTGCCTGCGACAAGCACCAGATAGCCCAGCCAGTGATGCCAAGGATGAGGTCTAAGCCTCTCCAGTATCAAATCGTGCTGTAACCAAATTCCTTTCAACCATCACAGGAGCATTCATGAGAATCAAGAATGACGGATCCAAACCGATTAATTTCAACCAACCTGTTGGGACGGTAGTCCTAACCAAAGGAGACTTGCCATGGTAAAAGTAGCACTGTTCGTCCGCTTGGAAGCAAAAGCCGGCAAAGAGAAAGAAGTAGAGCAATTTCTACTGGATGGGCTTCCGCTTGTCCAAGAAGAGCCTGCCACCACTGCATGGTTTGGTATTCGTCTTGGGCCATCCACGTTCGGCATTTTTGACGCCTTTCCCGATGAGGCGGGCCGTCAGGCTCATCTCGCTGGCAAGGTTGCCGCTGCTCTCATGGCACAAGCAAGTAGCCTTCTTTCTGCACCGCCGTCCATCGAGAAAGTGGATGTTCTAGCGGCCAAACTGCCTAGTGAGTAAAGCTCAACTAGGCACTCCAGCCTTCGCTTTGCCAAGGCAAAAGCGAAGGCCGAGTGATGTGAAAGCTCTGAAACCACTTCGTTCGTCTACACGTATCCATTCCTTCTCTGGGGAGAAGCTGCCGCTCTGCGCCGCAGATCGGTTGTGGGCGCTGGACTTTGTCCATGATGCTTTGTACGACGGCAGGCGATTCCGAGTGCTCAACATCATCGATCATTCCAATCGCGAGGCTTTGGCTGTTGAACCGGGTTTCTCAATACCTGCCGCAAGACTGATTCGAGTGATGAACAGTCTGGTGGATTTCTATGGCTTGCCAGATTCAATCCGCTTCGACGATGGGGCCGCAATGGCAGGTCACGCATTTGGGCAGTGAGCAGAAGACCGAGGTGTTCAACTGATATTTATTCAGCCTGGTAAACCCTATCAGAACGCATTTGCAGAACGATTCAATCGGACCTTCAGGCACGAAGTGTTGGACGTTCATCTGTTTGCATCAATGCGGCAAGTCGAACAAATCTGCGACCAGTGGCGCACGGACTACAACGAAGACAGACCGCATGAGTCTTTGAACAATTTACCGCCATCGGTTTGAGATCATCCAGCATGCCAGCCGAGTGATTGCAGACTGGATTCAGTTTTATAACACCCAAAGACTTCACCAGGCCCTGGGCATGAGAACACCCGCTGAACAGTACCAATTAGCGGCCTAAACTGTGCAGAAATCGCTGGGTCATTACAGACTCGAACCATTCACGCCCGCTTCTGGATGCCTGACTGCTTCCATAGGCGTAGAATAGAGCCGTTTTTGAAATGAATTCAGGATGTTGAAATGACTGATGCAGTACAGCCCAAGCCCGTGGTGAACGAATCTTCATTCGTGACCTTGCATTACCGCATTCGCTTGGCTGACAGCCAGCAGGTGATTGTGTCCACTTTTGAGGACAAGCCGGCCACATTGTCAATTGGCGCTGGTCAGTTGGCTGAGGGGCTTGAGCGTTGCCTGTTTGGTATGCAGACGGGGCAGCGTGACATATTCACTTTGCCGGCGGGCAGTGGCTACGGTGACATCAATCCAGATCTGTACCGGCCCGTGAGCAAAGCCTTGCTGTCGAAATACGCCGAAGAGGGCACCACATTTGAGCCAGGTGAGTTTGTGCACTTTCCTGCGCCCGATGGTGGTCAGTTTGCCGGCACGGTAGTGGAAGAACGTGAAGACGATATTTTGTTTGATTTTAATCACCCTTTGGCAGGCAAGGCGCTGACCTTTGAGGTGCAGTTGATCGGGGTGCTGTGAGGTGAGTATGGAAATTAGCCTGGCCCAGCCGCGTGGTTTTTGTGCTGGCGTAGACCGCGCCATTGAAATTGTGGAACGCGCCCTGCAGCAATTTGGTTCGCCGATTTACGTGAAACATGAAATTGTTCATAACAAGACCGTGGTTGAGGACTTGCGTGGCAAAGGTGCAATTTTTGTGGATGAACTGGAGGATGTGCCCACTGGCTCCACAGTTGTGTTTTCCGCCCATGGCGTGTCGCAAGATGTACGCGCACAAGCAGAAAGCCTGGGTTTGAAGGTGTTTGATGCCACCTGCCCACTGGTTACGAAAGTGCATGTGGAGGTGAGCAAGATGCGCGCGCAGGGTTGCGAGATCATCATGATTGGTCATGAGGGTCACCCTGAGGTCGAGGGCACCATGGGCCAGGTGAAAGATGGTATTTACCTGGTTGAAACTGAGGAGGATGTGGCCAAACTGAGTATTGCAGCGGGTACACCACTGGCTTTTGTAACTCAAACTACTTTGAGTGTTGATGATGCCTCCAAGGTGATCGCCGCGCTGAAAACGAAGTTTCCGGATATTCGCGAGCCCAAGAAGGCAGACATTTGCTACGCCACGCAGAATCGCCAGGATGCCGTGAAATTCATGGCTCGCCAGGTTGATTTGGTATTGGTGGTGGGCAGCCCAAGCAGTTCCAATTCCAATCGCTTGCGGGAAGTGGCCGAGAAGTTGGGTGTGCCTGCCAAGCTGATTGAAAATGCGGACAGCCTGGAGCGAGACTGGTTCGACGGCGTGAAACACATCGGCTTGACTGCGGGTGCCTCAGCGCCCGAGCACCTTGTGCAGGGTGTGGTGAAGCGCCTGAAAGAATGGGGTGCTTTGTCGGTTCGAAACATGGAAGGCGTGGAAGAGAACATCGCTTTTCCGATGCCGAAAGGATTGAACCCGAGGGTTTAACGGCCTGAATTGCATCAGCCTGACTGTTTTGGGGTGGCCAATACCTGGTCCACCCTGTTCCGGTCTACGTCCACCACTTCAAATCGCCAGTTGTTCCAGTCGAATTTCTCGGTTTTTTTCGGGATTCGACCCAACGAGGCCAATACGAACCCACCGACGGTGTGGAAGTTGCCCAAGTCTTCCTGGGGCAAGTCGCGAATGCCCAGTTTGATTTTCATTTCGTCGATGGGTAAAAGTCCATCGAGCAACCATGATCCGTCCTCGCGTTTTACCGCCAGTGCTTCTTCGGGGGTGTCCATCATGGGCATCATGTCACCCACCACGCTGGACAACACATCATCGATGGTCACAATACCCTCGGTCATGCCGAATTCACTGACCACGAACGCAAAAGTTTTTTTCTGCTGGCGAAAAGTGCGAAGCAGATCGACCAGCGTGAGCGAGGCGGGCACGAACAGTGCGTTTTGCAGGGGTATTTCAGCGAAGTCGATGTCACCTTCCATGGCCGCTTGAAGAATGTCATGACTTTCGGCTACGCCAATCACTTGCTGCAAGCTGCCTTTGCAAATTGGCAGCATGGAGTGTGGGGCCTCGCGCAACAAGCGCAGGTTGTCTTCACGCGGTGCATGCAGATCCAGATAGGCAATGTCGCTCACCGGTGTCATGACTGAGGCGAGGCGACGATCTTCAAGGCGCAGAACATTGCTCATCAGGTGACGTTCTTCGGGGGCCAGCATGCCAGTTTTGGCGCCTTCATCAAGGAAGGCCTGGATTTCTTCGATGGTGCTAACCGCAGGCGCGGCTTTGAACGGGATGAAGCTGAGCACCAGGTCGGAGCCTTTGGACAACAGGGCAATTGCGGGGCTGAGCACTTTCAGGAAGATCGACATGAAAGGTGCACAAAAGGCAGCAACCTTTTCCGGGTTGGCGATGGCCAGGCGTTTGGGTACGATTTCCCCAAAAACAATTGAAAAGCCTGTGACCAAGGCAATGGTGACTGTGAATGAAATGACACTGGCCCAGTTGCTGAGCGACGGAAGATACTGGTCGATGAACTGCTGAAAAGTGGCAGTCAACGCGGATTCGCCATAAATACCCATGAGCAAAGCGGCCGCGGTGATGCCGGTTTGAGTGGCGGCGAGCAGGCGGCTGGGGTTGTCCATGATCTGCAGTGCAATGGTTGCTTTTGGGTTTCCCGCATCGGCCATGGCTTGCAGCTTGGATCGCCGGCTGGAGGCCAGTGCCATTTCCGAGAGGGCAAAAAAGCCGGAAACCAAAATCAAAAGGACCAAGATCCAGAAGGCATTCATGATGTGTGTTCTTGTAGTGGGGGTTGCTGCTGCGCAGCGCTGTATGTGGCTCAGTGTACCAAAGCCCATGCTGATTTGGCTTTTTGCTTGATTGGGTAAATTCCGGTGCTCGGTTACAATAGCGGGCTAAGTTGTTTTGTCTGATGATTTTTTGAAAGAATTGCCATGTCCATGAGCGAAGCCTCCATTCCCCAATCCGATCAAATCGTGGTTGCAGCGCTGTATAAATTCGTCAGCCTTCCCGATTTTGAAGACATCAAGCCTAGGCTCGAGGCCGTGTGCATTGAAAACGGTGTGCTGGGCACTTTGTTGCTGGCTAAGGAGGGCATCAATGGCACTGTGAGCGCCCCCCGTGCCGGCATCGTGGCCTTGATGCGTTTTTTGTGGAGTGATCCGCGTTTTGCGGATTTGGCACCCAAATATTCGATAGCGCCTGAACAGGCTTTCACTCGCATGAAGGTGAAGCTGAAACGTGAAATTGTGACCATGGGCAAAGATGGAATTGATCCGAATCGCCTGGTGGGCCGCTATGTGAAACCAGCCGACTGGAATGCCTTGATCCAGGATCCGGATACCCTGGTAATCGACACCCGCAACAACTATGAATACGCGATTGGTACTTTCGAGGGCGCAGTAGACCCAGCCACCACCACGTTCCGTGAATTTCCGCAATGGGTTGAAAAGAATCTGAAAAGCCTGCCTGCGGACAAACGCCCCAAGAAAATTGCGATGTTTTGTACCGGTGGTATTCGCTGCGAGAAATCCACCGCGTATATGCTGGAACAAGGGTTTGAAGAGGTGTATCACCTTGAGGGTGGCATTTTGAAGTACCTCGAAGAAATTCCCGAAGAGCAAAGTTTGTGGAAGGGCGAATGCTTTGTGTTTGACCAGCGCGTGTCGGTGACCCACGGTTTGCAGGTGGGCCACTACGACCTGTGCCATGCTTGCCGCATGCCAATCACCGAGGAAGAAAAGCAGAGCGAAAAATACATTCAGGGCGTGGGTTGCCCACATTGCTACGATTCGCTGACCGACGATCAAAAGAAGCGCTTTGGCGAACGCCAAAAACAGATTCAACTGGCCAAGCAGCGCAATGAGAAGCATATCGGCCGCAAGATGTTGCCCAAAGATCCGCTACCCCAACAAGCGCACGCGGAGTGAGCGGGGTGGAGCAGCAAGCCGATCACGGGCACCAGCTTGGTTTACCCGTGTTGTACACCTTTCGCCGTTGCCCCTATGCCATGCGCGCAAGGTTGGCGATCGTCGCAGCGGGATTGAAGGTTGAGGTTCGTGAATTGGTACTGCGCGCCAAACCCGCTCACATGCTTGAAATTTCACCCAAAGGCACCGTACCCGTGTTGTGGCTCCAAGACGGCACTGTGATCGATGAAAGCCTGGATGTGATGCGTTGGGCGGTGGGCCAGAATTTTCCGGCAGACTGGTTGGTGTTGAGTGCTGAACAGCAACAAAAATGCGACGAATGGATTGCGCTACTCGATGGCGAATTCAAGCGAAACCTGGACCGTTACAAATACCCACACCGCTATCACGTAAAAACGGCTACTGACACCTACACCTGCGATCCCCTTGAGCATCGCATCGAATGTGAAAAAATTCTGACACTGTGGAATGAAGTGCTGTCGCAACAGGGCCCATGGCTATTTGGCGCAAAACCCAGCTTTGCCGACTTCGCAATTTTGCCTTTTGTGCGCCAGTTTCGAATTGCTGATGAGGCTTGGTTTGATGCAGTAACTGGCTATGAAGAACTCAAGTTGTGGCTCCATTCTTTTTTGACCTCGCCTTTGCTTGAAAAAGCCATGGTGAAGTACACCCCTTGGCAACCCGGTGACACGCCTTTAACCTTTCCGGGTTAGAGACGACCCTCTACGATTTTCTGGTCAAGTTTCTATACACTCGCAAGTTACGCAACAGTAACATTGTCTTGCTGGGCTATGCTAGGCCCTTAAAAAAGACATTCCCCCTATAAAAAGGACGAGACTCATGGCCGACAAAATTCTTGAATTTGTTCACACCTCGACAGGTAAACAAATTGCCGCTGCACTGGGCCTGCCCGTGCCCCCCATGTTGAAGCGCGCCAAAGCCGGATACGCCGAAAAATCATTGAGCAATTCAAACGCGTTGGTGGGTGCCAGTGCATTTGGCCCAGTGGCTTCGGCCGTGGTGAAGGCGTTGGATTCCATGGGTGCATCGATCAAGGTGTCCGCCGATTTGGCGGGCCTGGATGGTATCAAGCAAGCTGCGGCCAAAGCCAAAGTAGACGTGAGCATTTCTCAAGCTGACAACGGCGTTCCTGAAAACGTGTATGTGCTCGACGTAACTGCAGCCGCCAATGTGGCAGACCTGCGTTTGCTGTACGACTTTTTCAACCCACGCCTGCGCAAAGTGCCATCCAACAGCCGCATCGTGGTGATTGGTCGCCCACGCGGTGATTGCAAAGACGCCCTGGCTGAAACAGCACAGTCCTCATTGCCCGGTTTTATTCGCAGCCTTGCGAAAGAAAGCGGCAAGAACGGTACAACCGCCAATTTGATTCAGGTAAAAACCGGCGCTGAAAACGGTATTGAAGGCGCACTGCGTTTCTTCTTGAGCCCGCATTCAGCATTCGTGACCGGCCAAGTGCTACCCGTGGTTGGCGCGCCTAAGGGCGTGAAAGTTGCAGCGTTTTCCGAGAAGCCACTGACTGGCAAGCTGGCCGTTGTGACCGGCGCGGCACGCGGTATTGGTGCAGCCATTGCTGAAGTGCTGGCCCGCGAAGGCGCAACTGTGATCGGTGTGGATCGACCCGCAGACGAAAGCGTGTTGGGTACAACCATGAGCAGCATCGGCGGCGTGGCCTGCCCGCTGGACATTACCGATGCCGACGCCGGTAAGAAGCTTGCCGCAGTGGCTGCTGACAAAGGCGGGAAGATCGACATTATTGTGCACAACGCAGGCATTACCCGCGACAAGATGATGCGCAACATGGCTGCCCACTTGTGGGACATGGTGCTGGATGTGAACCTGGGTGCGATTGTTCGTTGTAACGACCAGTTGTTGGCAGGAGATGCATTTGGTGCCAACGCCCGTATCGTGTGTATTTCATCGATCGGTGGTATTGCCGGTAACGCAGGCCAAACCAACTATGCAGCCACCAAGAGTGCCGTGATTGGTTATGTGGATGCCATGGCCAAGCAACTGGAAGGCAAGGGCATTTCGATTAACGCGATTGCGCCGGGCTTTATTGAAACTCAAATGACTGCAGCCATTCCTGTGGTAACCCGCGAAGTGGCTCGTCGTTTGTCCAGCCTGTCGCAAGGTGGATTGCCAGTGGACATTGCTGAGGCAGTCACTTTCATGGCCAGCCCGCTGGCCGCTGGTGTAAACGGCGCCACTCTGCGTGTGTGCGGACAAAACCTGGTGGGCGCGTAATTCTTTCATTCACTGAATACGCTGCCTGCAATTAAAAAATTATCTGGAGAAAAACTATGAAACACGGTCGTCGCGTTGCCATTATTGGCGGTTCACGCATTCCATTTGCACGTTCAAACACAGCCTACATTGGCAAATCCAACCAGGATATGCTGACAGCAGCATTCCGCGGTGTCGTTGACAAGTTCCAGTTGCATGGTGAAGAACTGGGCGATGTGGTGGCTGGTGCAGTGGTGAAGCACAGCCGCGATTTTTCCCTGTGCCGTGAATCAGTATTGGGCTCGGGCTTGAGCCCGGCAACGCCTGCATTTGATATTCAGCAGGCTTGTGGCACTGGTCTGGAAGCAGCCATCGTAGTGGCCAACAAAATTGCTCTGGGACAAATTGAAGTGGGCATGGCCGGTGGAGTAGACACCACCACCGACGCACCAATCGCTGTAAGCGAAGGGTTGCGCAAAATTTTGCTGGAAGCCAACCGCGCTCGCGACACCAAGGGAAAATTGGCTGCTTTGTTGAAAATTCGCCCCAAGCACCTGGCACCGCTGCCACCTGCCAATGCAGAGCCACGTACCAAGATGAGCATGGGTGCACACTGTGAAGTGATGGCACAAACCTGGGGTATCACTCGCGAAGAGCAAGATGAACTGGCCGTGAGCAGCCATTTGAAAGCTGCCAAAGCTTACGAAGAAGGCTTCTTCGATGACCTGGTGGTTCCATTCAACGGTTTGACCCGCGACAACAATCTGCGTGCTGACTCTTCAGTCGAAAAGCTTCAGGGCCTGAAGCCTGCGTTTGACCGCAAGAGCGGCAAGGGCACGATGACTGCCGGTAACTCTACACCGCTGACCGACGGCGCGTCTGCTGTGTTGTTGGCCTCTGAAGACTGGGCCAAGGCACGTGGCATTCAGCCATTGGCTTACCTCACTTTCAGTGAAACAATTGGTGTTGATTTCGTGTCGGGCAAAGAGGGCCTGCTGATGGCGCCTGCTTACGCTGTGCCACGCATGCTGAAGAAAGCCAACATGAAGCTGCAAGACTTCGACTTCTATGAAATTCACGAAGCGTTCGCTGCGCAGGTGCTGTGTACATTGAAGAGCTGGGAAGACCCCAAGTTCTGTAAGGAAAAACTGGGCTTGGATGCTGCCTTGGGTTCAATTGACCGTAGCAAGCTGAACGTGAAAGGTGGTTCGCTGGCTGTTGGACACCCATTTGCTGCCACGGGTGGTCGCATTGTGGGCACATTGGCCAAGCTGTTGAATGAAAAAGGCAGCGGCAAGGGCTTGATCTCCATTTGTGCGGCCGGTGGTATCGGTGTAACTGCAATTCTTGAGAAGTGAAATCATGAGCGTGAATGACACCCTGAAAGCAGCGGCGAAATTTTTCGAGCTGTCTGAATTTCCAAATGGCAAGGCGCTGCTGCTGAAGGCTGCCACCACGTCCAATAAAAAACCAAAACCCGACACTCAGGCTGCACGCCTGGGTGCCCGGGTAAAAAAAGTGTTCATCGACCGTGAGTGGGTACGCCAGTACAACGCTGTGTGCGGTTTCAAGGAAGATGAAATTTCCTTAACTGCGCCACAGGTGGTGGCCTCGCCCCTGCACATGTATTTGCTGAGTCGCCCTGAGCACCCCATGCCCATGTTGGGTATGGTTCATTTGCACAACTCGATTGAGTGCGCCAAGCCTTTGGAGTATGGCGTGCCCTACGATGTGGTGGTGACTGTGGGCGACACCCGCAGCATTTCGCTCGGTCTGGAATTTGATGTACACACGCAGTTTTTGGTGGGTGAGGAAGTGCACTGGAGCAGTGTGATGACCATTTTGTGCCGCGTAAAGGGCATGCCCAAGCCACTGACCAAGCCTGCGCCAGTTGAGCCTTTGAGTGCAGTGGGTGCGCAATACGCCGCCGTGAAAGTGCCTGAAAACCAGGGCCGCAAGTACGCCAAGGTGTCCAATGACTACAACCCGATTCATCTGTATGCGCAAACCGCGAAAATGTTTGGTTTCAAGCAGGCCATCGTGCACGGTATGTGGACCGCAGCAAAAACATTGAGCATTGTTGAAGCCGGTTTGGGTGCGCGTGCCAGCAAGTTCGATTTGTCGTTCAAGCAGCCGGTGTTCCTGCCGTCTGGCATTTCGGTGAAGCATGTGACAGCTGATGGCGCTTCGAAGTTTGAGGTGCTGGCCGAGCGTGATTCGAAAGTGTTGATGGTGGGAAGTATCGCCGCGTAAGAAGTTGAATCGGTTTGCAGCGCGTCACTCATTGCGCCGGGGTTGTTTGCCAAGTCGCACGTCACCATCTGTTTGTGAGTATTTGCGAAGTTCGCATAGCCGTCCATCCGCCTTTAAGAAAGCCTGCCCGTTTGTTGAATTCGCCGTCCGTTCGGCTGAAAGCCGAAAGCGCACCCCGCCCGCTTTTTAGCGGGTGCGCTTAGGGCTGTGAATTCAACAAAAAGGGGGGTGTCAGGCTTTCTGGCGGAGGAGGGCATGCGACTTTGCAAATGCCAGATAAAGAAACCAGGGTATGTGACTTTGCAAATGCCAACACACCGCTGCTATCTCTCCGACAGTCCGGGCATCAAACTGGTTTCAATCATTTTCTGCATGTCTCGAATCGGAATTTCCGGATGTTGAATCCACCACCGGGCACCCGCTTCAACAGCCCCCACCATGATGTTGGCCAAAGCCACTGCCTGAATGCCAGCCTTGTCGCCATTCTTGGCTTTTGAAGGGTCGTTGAGTTCTTCGATGGTTTTGGCCGAGGCTTCGATAAAGCTGTTTCTGAAGAAAGCCACCTTCTCGCCAACCGGTCCCACGCTGGTCAGCGCTTCGTTGTACAACACAGACCAACCATCCCGGTGACGTTCTACAAACGTCAGAAAGCTGAGCATGATCAGTTTCAGGCGCTCTTTGGGGTTTGGGTTGGCCATTAGCAAGGAGAGGCCTGACATCAGGTGATTGCCCACTTGGGTAATGGTGGCCAGGTACAGCGCATCTTTGGAACCAAAGTAGCGGTAAAGCAGGGGTTTGGTGACGCCGGCACCTTCTGCGATTTGCTCCATACTCGTGGAGTGAAAGCCGTGACGCGAGAACACGGAACCTGCCACATCCAGAATTTGGCTCATTCGTTGTTCTTTGGGTACTTTTCGTGTGCCCAGGCGTTTTGTCTCGAGAGTAGGCGCCGCGTTTTTATTGTTGTCGTTCGCTTTTTTCACCAATTTACTTGCCGGTTACATGGATGTTTTGAAGTGTAGCAAGCTTCTTTCAGTTTTGTGAACAAAAAAGGCCCCACAAAAAATGTGAGGCTTTTTTACGGATGGACTGTCGGTAAGTTACCGGATTTGTTTACTTGTAGCCCACACGGTCCATGATTTGCTGAGACAAGGCTGTATTGGCAGCCAGTGTTTTGGCGGGGGTTACGTCTTGCTTGAAGGGTCCCAGTGACTCCAGTGCGGGGTTGTCCACTTTCACGCCAGGTACTGTGGGCCACTCATTGTTGCCATTTGCAAAGTATTTTTGGGCAGAATCGCTGGCCAGGTATTCCAGAAATTTGATAGCACCCTCGCGATTGGGGGCATTTTTGGCCACAGCGCCACCAGACACGTTCATGTGTACGCCATAGCTGTTCTGGTTTGGCCAAATGAAGCCAACCTTGGAGACGACTTCTTTGTCTTCAGGTTTGGAGGAATTCATCAGGCGAACCCAGTAGTAGCTGTTGGTCAAAGCCACACCGCACTCACCAGTCGCGACCGCGCGGATTTGGTCAGTGTCACCGCCTTTGGGGCTTCGCGCCATGTTGGCCACCACGCCTTGTGCCCAGGTTTCAGCGCCTTTCTCGCCCAAATGGCTGATCATGCTGCTCATCAGAGAAAGCATGTAAGGATGTGAACCGGTGCGTGTGCAAACTTTGCCCTTCAACGCGGGTTTGGCCAGGTCTTCATAGTTCTGGGCCAGTTTGGGATCGATGTTGGCCTTGTTGTAAACAATGACGCGGCTGCGCGCTGAGAACGCGTACCACAAACCGTTTTCACCCGTAAATTGTGCAGGAATCTTGTCGCTCAATACTTTGGATTTCACGGGCTGAAACAAGCCATCCTGCTGGGCTGTGGCAAGGCGGGCGGCATCTACCAGCAATACCACGTCGGCCGGGCTGCGGGCACCTTCGCTGCGCATGCGTTCAAGCAGTGCTTCGTCACCCAACTCCAGGCGCTTGATGGCAATGCCTGTTTGCTTGGTGAAGTCCTCATACATTTTTTCATCGGTTGAGTAATGGCGGGCCGAGTACAGGTTGATGACCTTCTCGTTTGCTTGCGCGGCAGCACTCACGCCGATCAAACCAGCGATAGAGACTGAAATCAGCTTTTTGAAAGTGTTATTCATGGTGATAAGGACTTTCCTGAATGTGGTTGGTTGAAATTTGATAGCGCTAGTCTAGCAAATAGTAATCATTTATGTAACAAGAAGTGTTCTCGTTTAACAATAATTTTTGCGGTAGTCAGAGTGCCGTAAGCGCGAGTTTCTACATTGGGTGCAACAAGAATGAGGAGACAGTGCTGTGGTTGAGCAAGCGAAGTATCAGTCCAACGGGACATATCAGAATTTGTATGATGAATCCATTCGCAATCCCAAGGGTTTTTGGGCCCGACAGGCGGATTTGATTCACTGGCAAAAACCGTTTGAGAAGGTGCTGGATGACAGCAAACCACCTTTCGCAGCCTGGTATGTAGGTGGGGAAACCAATTTGTGTTACAACGCCGTGGATCGACATCTTGACCAGTTGGGCGACAAGCCCGCACTCATCTACGTGTCTACTGAAGTAGATCAGGAAAAAGTGTATACCTTCCGCCAATTGCACCAGGAGGTGCAAATTGCAGCCGCCATGCTGCAAAAGATGGGTGTGAAAAAGGGCGACAGGGTGTTGATCTACATGCCCATGATTCCTGAAGCGACTTTTGCGATTTTGGCCTGTGCCCGAATCGGTGCAATTCATTCCGTGGTATTTGGCGGGTTTGCTTCTCACAGCCTTGCGTCGCGAATTGAAGATGCGAAGCCGAAGGTGATTGTGTCGGCCGATGCAGGTTCACGCGCTGGCAAAGCCGTGGCTTACAAACCATTGTTGGACGAGGCGATCGAGCGCTCAAGCTACAAGCCAGGCCATGTATTGATGGTCAACCGGGGTTTGGTGCCATTCAGCAGTGTGGCTGGGCGCGATCAAGATTACGCCGCCTTGCGCAAAGAACTGGCCACTGCCAAAGTGCCAGTGACGTGGCTTCAGGCCACTGACACGAGTTACATTCTCTACACCAGTGGTACCACAGGTAAACCCAAGGGTGTGCAGCGCGATGTGGGCGGTTATGCCGTGGCCCTTGCTGCTTCGATGAAGTACATTTTCATGGGGGAAAAAGGAAAAACATTCTTTGCCACCAGTGACATTGGATGGGTGGTGGGGCACAGCTACATTATTTACGGCCCCTTGATTGCCGGCATGGCCACCGTGATGTACGAGGGCGTTCCCATTCGACCCGATGCAGGTATTTGGTGGAAGATCGTTCAGGATCACAAGGTATCGGTGTTGTTCTCTGCACCAACCGCGGTGCGGGTATTGAAGAAGCAGGATCCCGCTTACTTGAGCAAATACGACTTGAGTTCACTGAAGGCGCTGTTTTTGGCTGGCGAACCTTTGGATGAAACGACCTCCGACTGGATTTCGGGTGCGATTGGAAAACCAATTGTAGATAACTATTGGCAAACGGAAACTGGCTGGCCAATTCTTGCAGTGCAACGCGGCATTGAAGAAATGCCTGGCAAGCTGGGTAGCCCCGGTGTGCCCGTGTTTGGATTCAACGTGAATGTGTTGAACGAAGAAACTGCTCAGCCCTGTAAAGCGAATGAAAAAGGTGTGGTGGCGATTGAAGGGCCACTGCCGCCCGGTTGTATGCAAACCGTGTGGGGCGATGATGAACGGTTTGTGAAAACCTACTGGTCGAGTTTTAAAACCCGACAGGTTTATTCCACCTTCGATTGGGGTATTCGCGATGAAGACGGGTATTTCTTTATTCTTGGTCGCACGGACGATGTGATCAACGTGGCGGGTCATCGTTTGGGCACTCGCGAAATCGAGGAAAGTATTTCCTCCCACCCCGCGGTCGCTGAAGTGGCCGTGGTGGGCGTGGCCGATCAGGTGAAAGGGCAGGTGGCAGTGGCTTTTGCCATTTTGAAGTCGGCCGATGCGGTGGATGGGGCCCAGGCCAAAACTCTGGAAGCAGAGATCATGAAGGTAGTGGATTCCCAGCTGGGTGCAGTGGCCAGACCCGCCCGAGTGTATTTTGTGAATGTGCTGCCCAAGACACGTTCCGGCAAATTGCTGCGACGGTCAATTCAGGCGGTTTGTGAAGGCCGCGATCCTGGCGACATGACTACGATGGAAGACCCCACTGCGCTGGCGCAAATCAAAACTGCCATGGCATGAGCAAAGTACGTCCATGAAGCTTGAAAACAGGCCCGGAAAGCCGGGCTTGTTTCTGTTTTGTGGTGTGTTTTAAAACATGCTTTAATGGGTTGTCACCGGCCGTTTCAGGGAGGGCAACTGAATGGCAGATCATTCGCTGGAAGTACTCAAGCTCAGCGTGTTGTTCGACAACCATTTTTTCAATGGTGCGCCCACGCAGGTCCATTTCATTCAAAACAGCACGATGGTCGGAACCTGGCTTGATGAGCAGGGCGCCGCAAATTTAAGTGTCGGACTTGACCGAATCCAATTCATGAGCAGCGATCAACTGGCTTTTTTGATAGCCCATGAGTATGGTCACCTTGTGTTGAAACATCCCCAAAAAACCCAGCATCCCGAGGGCACCTTGCGGCTCGCAAAAATCAAGGCAGGCGAGTCGAACCTGATCGCAGAGGATTTCTCGGACACATTCAGTGATTTGGCCATGCAGTTAAGCGATGCAGAGGTGTTGGCCGCCTTGGTGCCCAGCGACACATTGCCCGTCGATTCAAACGATTCCACGGTAAAAGCTGTGGTTGAAAGTTGGCCCGTTGCTGTTGATGTGGGTGACTATGCAGGCGACACGCTGTATGGATTCGAGGTGTCGGTTTTGCTGACGGTTGCAGTGCTGGCCTGCGCCTTGCCAAGATGGTGGCGCAGGACCAGAGTGGGTCAGTGATCTCGGGGGTATCAGGCCACGCTGACCGGAATTTTCCCGATCTTGGCTTGCCATTCTTTGGGGCCGGTGTTGTGCACAGATATACCCGTGCTGTCCACGGCCACAGTGACTGGCATGTCCTTGATCTCGAATTCGTAAATGGCTTCCATACCCAGGTCTTCAAAGCCCACCACTTTGGCGTTCGTAATCGCTTTGGACACCAAATAAGCCGCGCCACCCACAGCCATCAAATAAGCTGATTTGTTGTCGCGGATTGCTTCGATGGCGACAGGCCCACGTTCGGCTTTGCCCACCATGGCGATCAGTCCTGTTTTTTCCAGCATCATGCGGGTGAACTTGTCCATGCGTGTCGCGGTGGTGGGGCCTGCAGGTCCAACGGCTTCCTCGCGCACAGGGTCGACTGGGCCCACGTAATAGATCACACGGTTGGTGAAGTCCACGGGCAGTTTCTCGCCCTTGGCCAGCATGTCGGCGATGCGTTTGTGCGCAGCGTCGCGGCCAGTCAGCATTTTGCCGTTCAGCAACAGGGTTTGGCCGGGCTTCCAGCTGGCTACTTCTTCAGGGGTCAGTGAGTCCAGGTTTACTCGCTTGCTTTTCTCGGTATCGGCTGTCCAGCTCACTTGTGGCCAGTCGGAAATATTCGGTGCTTCCAGTTTGGCAGGACCATCGCCGTGCAAGTGGAAGTGGACGTGACGGGTGGCGGCACAGTTCGGAATCATTGCGATTGGCAAGGATGCAGCATGCGTGGGGTAGTCGAGAATTTTGACATCCAGAACCGTGGTCAGGCCACCCAGGCCTTGCGCGCCAATACCCAGTGAGTTCACTTTGTCGTAAAGCTCAAGGCGCAATTCCTCAATTCGGTTGTTCGGGCCACGGGTCAACAGTTCATGAATATCGCAAGGCGCCATCAGGCTTTCCTTGGCCAGCAGCATGGCTTTCTCGGGAGTACCACCAATGCCAATTCCCAAAATGCCAGGCGGGCACCAGCCTGCGCCCATGGTCGGTACCGTTTTCAGGACCCAGTCCACGATGGAATCCGATGGGTTAAGCATGACCATTTTGGATTTGTTTTCGGAGCCACCACCCTTGGCTGCACAGATTACTTCGACATCGTCGCCGGGCACAATTTCATAGTGAATCACCGCGGGTGTGTTGTCTTTGCTGTTTTTGCGGGCACCCGCGGGGTCGAGGAGCACTGATGCACGCAATTTGTTGTCAGGGTGCAGGTAGGCGCGGCGCACGCCTTCATTGACCATTTCGCTCACGCTCAGTTTTGAATCCCAACGCACATTCATGCCCACTTTGAGGAACACCACGGCAATTCCGGTGTCTTGACAAATAGGGCGTTTGCCTTCGGCGCACATGCGGCTGTTCGTCAGGATTTGCGCAATCGCGTCTTTGGCAGCAGCACTTTCTTCGCGCTCGTAAGCCTTACCCAAGGCTTGAATGTAATCCAGCGGGTGGTAATAAGAAATGTACTGGAAAGCGTCGGCAATCGAGCTGATGAAGTCTTCTTGCTTGATGGTGGTCATGAACTGCTCCTGATCAAAATATGTGCTTAGCCCGTTATTTTAATGTGCTTTACCGTGGGCAGGTTGCGAGATGAGTCGGTCACACCAGGCAATTGCAACTGCAGACAACAGGAAAATCACGTGGATGGAAGACTGGGCCACGATTGTTTTGGTGTCGTACTGCTCGGCGTTGATGAAGGTTTTTAGCAGGTGAATGGAGGAAATACCGATGATGGCCATGGCCAGTTTTACTTTCAGTACTGAGGCGTTAACGTGATCCAGCCACTCCGGTTGATCCGGATGCGTTTCCAGTCGCATGCGGCTGACAAAGGTTTCATAGCCGCCTACTGTGACCATGATGAGCAGGTTCGATATCATGACCACATCGATGAGTGCCAGGACGATGAGCATGATGCCGGTTTCGTCGAGTTGATGGCTGGCAGTACCACCGACCAAATGCCAAAGTTCGATTAAAAAGTGATACACATAAACAATTTGGGCGACGATCAAACCGAGATAAAGAGGCAGTTGCAGCCAGCGACTGGAGAAGATGATTCGGGCCAGCAGTGGAATGGGTTGTTTGTTGTGTTGTTCCATTTTGTGACAAGTGTGCAGTGCAGCAATGGTTAATGGGGTAATGGCGGAAACTATAGCAGAACCAAGCTACACCGGTGCTGCTTCTGGTCAGCTGGAACGCGAATTGCTGTGGTGCGCCATGGTGTAAGGTGAGAGTAAGAGCTTTTGCCTATTGTTTATGCAAACTAAATTAATAGAAAACTAAGTAACCCTTGGAGGACAGGATGTCATCGATCGAATCAGTGTCAAATGAAACACGCGTGTTTCAGCCCAGTGCCGACTGGCAACGCAGTGCCGCAATTGGCGGTATGGAAGCTTACAAAGCCTTGTGCAAAGAAGCTGAGACAGATTTTGAAGGTTTTTGGGCCCGCCTGGCCAAAGAAAACCTGCAGTTCGCAAAAGCCTACAACCAGGTATTGGATGAATCCAACCCACCGTTCTACAAATGGTTCACTGGCGGCGAATTGAATGTTTCGGCCAATTGCCTGGACAAGAACGTGAATGCCGGCTTGGGTGACAAGGTTGCCCTGATTTTTGAAGCCGATGGCGGCGAAGTGACCAAGGTGACTTACAAGGAATTGCTGGCCAAGGTAAGCCGCATTGCCAACGGCCTGAAAAGCCTGGGCGTGAAGAAAGGCGATCGTGTGGTGATTTACATGCCCATGAGCGTGGAGGGTGTTGCGGCCATGCAAGCGTGCGCGCGTATCGGTGCAACCCACTCCGTGGTGTTTGGTGGTTTCTCTGCCAAGGCCTTGCAGGACCGTATCGTTGACACAGGTGCAGTCGCGGTATTTACCGCCGACCAGCAAGTGCGCGGTGGTAAGCAGTTGCCCCTGAAAGCGATTGTGGATGAAGCGCTGAGCCTGGGTGGCTGCGACGCTGTGAAGAATGTCATTGTGTACAAGCGCACCGGTGCAGACGTAGGCATGCAGGCCGGCCGCGATGTGTATTTGCATGAACTCGCTGACAAGCAAAGCGATGTCTGCGCGCCTGAAATGGTGGATTCCGAGCACCCGCTGTTTATTCTCTACACTTCGGGCTCAACGGGTAAACCCAAGGGTGTGCAGCACAGTTCTGCTGGTTATTTGCTGTGGGCCATGCTCACCATGAAGTGGACTTTCGACATCAAGCCTAACGATGTGTTTTGGTGTACGGCCGACATTGGCTGGATTACCGGTCACACTTACATTACCTATGGCCCCTTGGCAGTAGGTGCTACTCAAATCGTGTTTGAGGGTGTGCCCACCTACCCGAATGCCGGTCGTTTCTGGGAAATGATTCAGCGCCACAGCACTACCATTTTTTACACCGCACCCACAGCGATCCGTTCATTGATCAAAGCCTCCGAGGCTGATGAGAAAGTGCATCCAAAGAGCTACGACCTTTCCAGCCTTCGCTTGATGGGCTCAGTCGGCGAGCCGATCAACCCTGAAGCCTGGATGTGGTATTACAAGAATGTGGGTGGTGAAAAATGCCCAATCGTCGATACCTTCTGGCAAACCGAAACCGGTGGCCACATGATCACGCCATTGCCTGGTGCCACACCCTTGGTGCCTGGTTCATGCACATTGCCATTGCCCGGCATTATGGCGGCGGTGGTGGACGAGGTGGGTGGCGATTTGCCCAACGGCCAAGGTGGTATTTTGGTGGTGAAGCGCCCATGGCCTTCAATGATCCGTACTATCTGGGGTGACCCGGATCGTTTCAAGAAGAGTTATTTCCCTGAGGAACTGGGTGGCAAGTTGTACCTGGCCGGTGACGGCGCCGTACGCGACAAGGACAGTGGCAATTTCACCATCATGGGTCGAATTGACGATGTGTTGAACGTGTCGGGACACCGCATGGGCACCATGGAAATTGAAAGCTCACTGGTGGCCAACGAATTGGTGGCCGAAGCCGCGGTGGTGGGGCGTCCTGACGATTTGACCGGCGAGGCGATTGTGGCCTTTGTGGTGTTGAAAGGCGATCGCCCCACCGGAGAAGCCGGGCAGAAACTTGCCATGGACTTGCGCAACTGGGTGGGCAAAGACATCGGCCCGATCGCCAAGCCCAAAGAAATTCGTTTTGGCGACAACCTGCCCAAAACACGATCAGGCAAAATCATGCGCCGTTTGTTGCGCAGCCTGGCCAAAGGTGAGCAGATTACGCAAGACACCTCCACCCTGGAGAACCCGGCCATTCTGGACCAATTGGGCAAGCCGCTCTAATTGACGCGGCCCCTTCCTTGAACCGGGAAGTGTTGGCAATCCTGAAAACCAGTTCCACTTCGGTGGGCTGGTTTTTTTCGTTTGAAACAATCAAGTCACCGGGAGTAAGTTCATGAGTTTCACGCTCAGCCTGACCCGGTTTTTCTCAGTGCTTACTTTTGGCTTTTTGGTGTGCATTGCTGGTGCCGCCATTATGGAGGACTACGGCATCGGCCGGCAGTGGATTGGTTACTTCTTCATTTTCGTCACGCTGGGTGCTTATGCGGTGATCGGCCTGCTCAGCCGCACCTCGGACATGCACGAGTACTTTGTGGCCTCTCGCACAGTGCCTGCGGTCTACAACGGCATGGCCACAGCGGCCGACTGGATGAGCGCAGCCTCTTTTCTGGGGGTCGCGGGTACCTTGTTTTACAGTGGTTTTGAAGCTTTGGCCTTGCTGGTGGGCTGGACAGGCGGTTTTGTGCTGATTGCCTTGCTGATTGCACCTTACCTGCGCAAATTCGCTTTTTTTTCCGTGGGCGATTTTTTGGCCACCCGCTATGCCGGACCTGACAAGGGCAGGGCAGTGCGGCTGATTTGTGTATTGATCACCGTGAGTATTTCTTTCGTGTACGTAATTGCGCAAATTTACGCGGTGGGTTTGATTACGTCGCGTTTTGCCGGTGTCGAGTTTGGTATCGGTGTGTTCTTCGGACTTGCTGGCATTTTGGTGTGCTCTTTCTTGGGTGGCATGCGGGCGGTAACCTGGACGGCAGTTGCGCAATACATTGTCATGATTGTGGCCATGATGGTGAGCGTGGTGGCCTTGATCGGGTTTACCGGCAAAGGCGACACTGAGCGTTTTGTGGATGGTGGCCCCACCAGTTTTCCCGAGTATGTGCGGGCGCAGGAGCGCAAATTTTTTGCCGACCCTGCAGAAGCTGAGGTGCGCAGTGCGTACCTGCGGGAAGCGGATCGTTACCAGTTGTTGATTGATACCCTGCCTTCATCTTGGGCGGAAGGGTATGAGGCACGCCGCAAAAATCTCGAGTTGGCCCGCTACGATGGCTCAACATTTCAGGAAATCAAAGCAGCAGAGCGGGTGCTGACCAGTTACCCCAAAGACCCTCAAGATGCCAAACGCAAATGGAGTCAGGAAAAGCAGCGCTACCTGGACAAAGTGAAAGCCAGCGTGCCACACTTTGGATCGGTCAAAGACGATTCCGGGTTGTCGAATTCCCGGGCCTTGATCAGTTTTCTGGCGGTGGCTTTTACCCTGATGTGTGGGACCGTTGCATTGCCCCACATCATCATGCGGTTTTACACCACACCGAATGCCTCACAAACCCGCTGGTCGGTGGTGTTTGCCTTGGGCTGCATTTTGGTGATTTATCTGGCTTCACCCTGGTTGAGTGTGATTGCCAAAGTGGTTGTGTACGAAAACCTGGTCGGATTGAGTTATAACGAAATTCCAAACTGGATCGCCGCATGGTCGCGGGTAACTCCAGGGCTGGCCACCTTGCAGGACGTGAACCAGGATGGTGTGGTGCAGTTTGCCGAAATCGGTTTGAGCCCCGACATTTTGGTGTTGATTACCCCAGAAATTGCGGGCATGCCCTTTTTTCTCTCTGGCTTGATTGCTGCCGGTGGCCTTGCTGCCGCATTGTCGACTGCCGATGGCCTGTTGCTGGCGATTGCAGGCAGTTTGTCGCACGACCTGTATTACAGGGTGCTCGACCCCGAGGCCACTGCACAGCGCAGGGTGACCATGTCGAAAATTGCGCTATTGAGCGCAGCGTTGATGGCTGCCTGGATCACCAGTTTGCAGCCAGGCAATATTGTGGTCTTGGTGGGCTCTGCATTTGCTTTGGCAGCCTCAAGCTTGTTTGTGCCACTTGTCGCCGGTATTTTCTGGAGCGGTGCCACACGCCGTGGGGCCTTGTGGGCCATGGGCACCGGGTTTGTCAGTTCAAGCCTTTGCCTTGCACTGACCAATTCATCGTTCATGGCTTTGTTTAATCTGGATGCTGTGCAAATTGGTGGTTTGAGCGGCGTGGCCAGTGGTGTGTTTACCATTCCTTTAAGCGCATTGGCCATGGTGGTTGCCTCCCTGTTAGGTGGCCGTAAAGACGAAGCGCCCGCCGTAATGCGTGTGTTGCGACTGCCCGAATCGGAAGGAAAACTGTGATGCTGAACGAATGCACTGGATACCCAAGGCGATTCTTTGCTATACTCTCGCGCTTACCGCGGAGAGATGGATGAGTGGTTTAAGTCGCACGCCTGGAAAGCGTGTATAGGTTAATAGCCTATCGGGGGTTCGAATCCCCCTCTCTCCGCCACAGTATTCATGCGGGTTTCAGGGCAGTTTCAGAAATCCAATTTCCTATAAGTGCAATTCTGTCCTATTCAAACTGCTATTTCGCAGGTTATGTAGCCTCGATTTTCCTTCCCTAAAGCTCTAGCTTAATCACCCATTAATCTGCTCTGCCATTTTAATTTTTCGTACTATTGCTCTGAATTCTGGTTTTGTATTTCTTTGATGCAAAACAAGCTGCGCTGAAAATTGAGTGTTGTACTATTCAACGATTCGTATTCTTAAAGTATTTTTTATTGACTTGTTTGAGCAAGTATTGGTCGTTGTGGCATCATCGGCTCGTATCTATGGCTGATTGTTAAGAACCTGAATCGTAGGTCTACAGCCAGAGCATTAGGAGTTATGGAGAATAGTGTGGCAAAAAAAAATCAAACGCCGAAACTAGAGCATGAAGATGTGGTTGTCTCGTTTAGTAGGCTACATTTCGATCCTGTAAATCCAAGGGGGGAGCCTGAACTTGACGAAGAAAAAATTAGGGAATTATTTGGATCTCAACCTGAGACATTAAAGTTAGCCACTCATATAGCCGAGCACGGTTTAAACCCTCTAGAGAGAATTGGTATCGTCACACATACCAAACTCCCAGGGCACTTTATAATTCGGGAGGGGAACCGTCGTCTCTGTGCCATGCAGTTATTGAGAGATCCCAATCGTGCACCGAACGATTCAATGAGGAAAGCCTATTCGAAGCTCACGAGTAGTGGCCGCTCAATTCCGGACACAATTAATGCTGTGCTGTTCCGTGCTACAGGTAATGAACGGATTTGGATGTCTGTAAAGCATGAGGGACCACAGGGCGGCTTAGGAACTTTATCTTGGGGTCCTTCAGAAAAAACTCGCTTTAATCGGGAGGGTGAGACCGGAAAAACACGGCCTAAAAATCCCAATAGGCAAGCTGAGGCCCTTCTGACTTATGCTGTCGATCAGGGACTAATCAAACCAGAAGAGAGGCAGTTGATTTCATTAACTACCCTCACTAGATATTTACCAAATGTACGCACAGCACTTGCGCTTCTGAATACGGAAGACTGTACAACAAACGCTCGATCTGACGAATTTCAATCGGTGTTGAAACGATTTTTGATCGATGCATTAAATCCCTCCACTCCTGGGCATACAGCACCCGTCAACTCCAGATCGACATCCGCGCAGCGCAATCAATATGCTGAGAACTTGCGCAGGGAGGGAGTTTCGCCGATCAATAGGGATCAAACACCTTACGATCCCTCAAAAGCCGCGCCGACTAGACATAGGGCTGCGGATTCGCCCCGGCAGAAAGGTGCGAAGGATCCTGGCAAGCGAAAGCAACTAATACCTAGTTCGTTCACTGTTTCCGTGAAAGATAACGTATTGCTTCGTCTTGTTCGCGAGGGTAAGGATTTAAACCCAGATGAGGCACGCTTCAGTTGTAACTACATCAATAGAGTGATTCTTGAGCATGTTGTTCACATGTATGCCAAGAAGCGTGGAATTGGAAAAGAAGGTGACTTTTCGGATGTGGTTCGACGAGTTGTGGAACATGCAAAAAAATCAGCGGATCCACCCGGTAGGGGAATCGTAAACGTGTTGAATAAAACAGCCGATAAGCGATCATCGTATTCATATGAAATCATGAGTAATCCAATTCACGGCGGATCAATTCCCTCCGGTGCCGATAATCGTGTCAATTGGGAGACCTTGCAGCCAGCGTTAGAATATCTCCTGTCCAACCTAAAGTAAGTCTGGCCAGCCACTTAAAAGTTTGGTAAATTGCTCAGTATGCCAATCACCGATACGCCCTTGCGTTACCCCGGGGGAAAGACTCAACTTTCTCCGTTTGTTTGCGATCTACTGCGTGAAAACAGTCTTCAGCAATGCGTCTACTCTGAACCCTTTGCTGGGGGGGCAGGAATCGCTTGTCGCTTGCTATTAGATGGGGCAATCTCCGAAGCTTGGATAAATGACATTGATCCAGCGATTTATGCTTTTTGGTTTAGCGTTTTGAATCTTACGGACGAACTTTGCGAGCTAGTTCAAAAATCTCCGGTGAATATTTCTGAATGGTATAAACAAAAGAAAATTTATGCTGAAGAGCGGAATAGTGTTTTGGACTTGGGTTTTGCGACTTTGTTTTTAAACAGGACTAATCGCTCAGGCATTCTAAAAGGTGGAGTAATCGGAGGAGTCAATCAGACAGGTAAATATTTGATTGATTGTCGGTTTGGTCGTGATGAGTTGATTAGAAAAATTAGAAGGATAGCGCTGTACAAAGAACAGATTCACCTCACTTGCATTGATGCCCGAGAATATGTTTCTTCAGAACTTCGCAAGTTACCGAGGCATTCATTAGTAAATATAGACCCCCCATATTACAGGGCTGGGCCGGATCTATACACCAATGCTTACGTTCACCTAGATCATGTTTTGCTGGCTAAGGAAGTCAGAAGGATGTCCCACAATTGGATGATGACTTATGATGACGTACCGGAAGTCAGTGCGATGTATGCGGGATTTAGGCAGTTCAGAAAGACTCTAACTTATTATGCGCAAGTAAAAAGAACGGCAGCTGAGCTACTAATTCTCTCTGATTCCCTGGTGGCTCCGTCGGCGCTCACGACTGTTCGTCAAGCCGTTGCTTGACGAACTGAAACTCTGAAGAATTTTCGTTTGCATGCCATTTCGCAGGTTTTATTACAGCGACTTTGCGCCTGTATTGCTTCCACGTAACTGCTGTTGTTGAGTGCCCCAGAAGCTGGGCTGCACGCTCTCAGACTCTGCATCGCAGTCAACTTTGCCCCTCAAATCAAGCTCGGTAGTCCAATATTAGCCGGGAGATGTCCACGATAGGCGTGGTAGTCCAATTGCTACGGAGGCGATCGCAACAAAATTTCAACGCCCCCGAGGTTTATGAGCGATGTCAAAGTCGATTCATCAATGTAGTTGCTAACTTTCTACCTTTTGGGGTGAGACTGAAAACTCCGCCTCCTCTAGCACCTGGAGAATAAGTGACTATGTTGATTTGCACCCAAATTTGACCCGGGATTTGCATTGAATTTTGACCCACCCC